>Ga0080004_1087724_pt1 | contig 161931 bp, 162 predicted proteins | sample WasSprMetagenome_FD_69207 | JGI IMG/M metagenome (GOLD analysis project Ga0080004, IMG submission 69207) | Sulfidic aquatic microbial communities from Washburn Spring, Yellowstone National Park, USA - WS (SPADES assembly) (version 2) | ecosystem: Environmental > Aquatic > Thermal springs > Hot...
TGCCTTTGCCTTGAATCCTCCAGCTCTTGCTATCCTCACTATGTAGTCTGTGAGCTCCTCTTCAGAGAGATCCATGCTTCCAGTCCACTTAACAACTATTGGGATTCCGGGGAACCTCTTCTGTAACTCTAAATTCACCTCCAGTGCTTTCCTAGCGCTCGTCTCTAACGTAATGATGTACATAAAGCCCCAGTCAGCATCCTCCTCAACACTTATAGAGTACCTAGCATTAATGAGGCGTGTAAGCTCCTGCACCACGACACTCTTTACGATCTCCACCACGACTCCTCTAAACGGCGATTTAGCTATTATAAAGGATATAGTATTGGCGATACTATCTGGAGACAATTCCGATAGCTGAATCAATGCTAGTATTGTAAAAACATGCTCCATACCTAGCGGTAAGTGCTCAGTAGCACGTTCTTCACTCATTTCGACCAGCCTTGAACTTTTCAGCCACTTTCCTAATGGCTTCAGCAATCTCCATAATCTCTTTCGAAACCCTCTTCTTCTCATCAATAGAAAGAGCTAGCGGATTTTGAATTGTAGAGGCTATGGAAACAAGCCTCATCAACGCCGCCATAAACTCGCCATAAACATCTGCTGGCATCTTCTTATATAGCTCACTTAGCTTCTCAGGTGCAAACAACTCTTTCAGAAACTCTGCAAACCTCTTACCAGTAGTCTCCTCGACTTCAGCAATAATCATAAGCATTCGAGCGTAGACCTCTAACATATTAACAATAACCTCAAGTGTTTTGTCCTCGGGTCTACTCATAACAAACCCCATTTTGAACACAGTTTTCATGGATTGCTATACACAGCTTCAAGATTAAACTCTTGATACGCCTTTAAAACACTTAAGTATCTGCAATTTCCTCTGTTACCCCTGAACCCTTCACCATTTACACTGTTATAAAGCCTTGCTTCACTATTGTCATCGTAATGCTAGGGATTCTGACGACTATTCCCATTCTAACGACTGGTCTACAGCTCTTGCAAAGCTCTTCTAATAGCTTCTCTGTGTAGTGGTGTTTGCCAAGCTATGTGCTTGCTTATGCCGAATTCAAGGTCTTTCTGTGGTGGGGGTTGGTCTATCCATAGCTCTAGGTCTCGATAGGTTATGGAGTCTATTATGAGGTTGAGCTCTATGAGCTTGTTCATCAGTGGTAGCTTCTCCCTAGCTAGCAGTGTATCGGGGTTCTCAACTGCTTCGAGTAGCCACTTCCTCTCCTCAGCACTAAGTGTATGAATGAACGCATCTAGTTTTTTAGAGGTTATAATGTTCTTGATCGCCTTGTCTATGTCCCACCTCACCAGGTATAAGCTTGCGAGCGCTCCTGGGTTTCCACCAGTAATCCTCCAAATCTCCTCAAAACCAGGCTTTGGCTCGGGTATCTGTCTATATAGCTGCTCAAAGCCTTCTCTAGACATGTTCCACATAGGCATTATCCAAGCCCATCTATGCCTACCAATCTCAGCTCTTGACAAACCCTCGCTAGTAGCAACAACAATCACAATGTTTTCGTAGCTGTACTGGGGATACTCAATCATGTTGAGAAGCCCCTTAACGTATGCTGCTGCATACCTCAAACCAATTGCCTGGAACACGTCATCAGCTATGATAGCTACCCTCGCCTTCCTCACCTTAAGCAAGTCCCTCACGAAGTCGAACAGCGCCCACGCAATGCGGCTCAGAGCATCCTCAGCAGCGGCTCTCCGGGCAAACTCTAGGAAAGACTCCTTGACGCTTGGTATAGAGACCTCTGCGTAGACGAGCCTATCCAGGGGGTGGATATAGAATACCTCATAACCCCTCTCACCCAAAACCTCAGCTGCTTGCCTAAGCCAAGCAGACTTACCGCAGCCCTCAGGACCGTAAACAACTATGGGGAACCGTGTACCCCTCTCACTCCACTCAATAACTTGCTGAATAGCTCTATCCCTATCAGCAAACTCAACCTCTAGCCCAGGAGCAAAGCTTAGCTTAACCCTCTTCACCACGGACATCCCCAACCTAGAGCACATAGATCTTGGCCTCCTTCAGCTCTCCTACAGCTGGATCTACTTCAAAGCCTAATGTCTCGAGGGCTACTGCACCTATGAGCACAACATCTACATCATCTAATACGAGTATGTGTGTATATGCCTTCCTACCCATAATCTCTATAACGCCTAGGCATTCATCGAGCTCCGTAAGACCCTTGGCAGTTGCAGCTCTTCTCCTGCCTATCACAGGTAGCTGAAGCTCTTCAGCAATTCTTCTAGGAACCACAGTGAGAGTGGCACCTGTATCCACAAGAGCTTTAACATTCACTGCCCTATCTGTGAAGGGGCTCCTAATAACAGCATCAACCCAGACAAGACCCATCTCAGTAGCACCAATAAGAACTCTGCTTAAGAAGTGTAAAACATTGTTGTTTAGCCCTACTCATGCTACATTTCATGCCTTAAGCACTTTCTTTGCTAGGTTAACCAGTGCTTCTACATCTCCAAGCCTTAGCCTAACATCATCGCTTCCCAGCCTCGCTTCGTGGAAGTCGTCAACATGTAGTTTGTATGCTGAGTCCCACCAGTGGTAAAGTTCATCCAACTCAAGCTTTCTCATAATGCTCATCACTACACTCTCAAGAAGACCTGTTGTCCATCCGCTCTTTTAACAGCTTCATCAGCCTCAGACGATTTGAGTGCTATGGCAAGAGCCTTAACAGACTCTTCAGAGGCTTTGTAAAGTTTTTCAGATGCTTGGATAGGATCTCTATCAATAAGCTCTCTGCCCTCAACCAAGAATCTCTCAGCAAGCTCTAGGTGCTGAAGAGCTCTCTTACAGCTTCATGAAGCGCCATATGAATTCGCCTGAGTACATTCTTGCACAGTGTTAACTAAAAGATTTCCTAGCAACGCTGCTAGTTCTTCTCCTGTTTCTCCCAAGCAATCTCCCTTGTCCATAGGTTCCTTATGCTTGCTGTGACTAGGTATACTTGTGTCGCTACCCACGTCCTGTAGGGCTTGAGTATGAGTAATGCTGTGCCCGCTACTAGCAATGCTAGGGCTGTTAGTGAACCTATCAATGCTTTGTATAGCAGGATCGTTGTTGCTGCTAGTAGTAGCCATGGGTTAAATAGGTGTAACCATGTCTCAATCATTAGAACTGGCTTGAACTCTCTTGGAGCCTTTGAGAGTAAGCCTAGGGCTTTAATGAAGTGTTGTATTAGGTGTTGAGCTCTCCTAATTCTCCACATGTGGTACCCCTTCTTTGGGACAAGCTCTGTGCAGAGGGCGTTATCGACCGCTATTGCTCTAAAACCACTGATCGCTATCAATGTAGCTGTGTGGCTATCATCAGCCCCAATATCCACTGGAAACCCGTCCAGCTTCACTAAGAGGTCTCTACGGAAAGCCGCCAGCTCTCCGTGAAATATCGGTGTTGAAAACCTCTTGCTCTCACCAAGCCTGACGACGTTGTAGTAGTCCCTGTAACCCCTCTCAACACCGGTGAACCCTCCAGCTGGCACCTTGAGACATGTAACCGCGCCAACTAGTGGGTCGCTAAACCACGACAAAGCGTTTGCTAGCGTATCTCTAGATGGCCATGTCGAGTCTACATCTGTAATTACAACTACATCTCCCATAGCGGCTTCCAAGGCTCTATTTAGAGCGTGAGCCTTACCCCTCCTAACACCCTCCTCAATTAGAATAACCCTAACATCCCTATGACTCCCCAACCACTCCCTAACAATATTAGGTGTCCCATCAGTACTTGCTGAATCAACAACAACTACCTCCATAAGTTCTCTAGGGTAGTCCTGAGAAGCAATATCATCTAACTTCCCCCTAATCAAACCTGCTTCATTATATGTCGGTACTATAATTGATACCTTAGGTCTGTAGTTAGGATCCCTCATAATGCCCCAATCCCTACTTAACCACCTACTCCTTAGGTAGAAGTAGTAGAGTAATGGGATACTGAAGTGTGTGAGTGCTAGGGCTAATGCTGAGATCGTCAAGATATCTACCATAGTTACCTGGGTTAATAGGTAGGGTTATTAGACTTAGTACTCAGTGATTTCATCACTTCACTTCTTGTACGACTTTCTTAGTGAGGTTTACTAGAGCCTCAATATCTCCGTAATCTACTAACACTATATCACTTCCTAACCTCCCCTCATGGAAACCCTCAACATGTAGGACCCATGCTGTATTCCACCAACTACGGATCCTCCCATCAACTTCCTCAGATAACTTCAACACAGCCTTAAACAATAACTCAGTTGTCCACCTACCGACCTTCTCAACTTCCTTAACCTGAGGTAGGTTTAAGTATTCAGTAAGTGCTTTCACAGCTTCTTCAGCTGCTTTATAGAGTTTCTCACTAGCTTGGATAGGGTCTTTAAGTATTAGACCCCTCCCCTCAGTTAAAAACTTCTCAGCTAATTCAAGATGCTTAAATACTTCATCCCTACGAGATTCAAACACCATACCTACCCTCCAACCCTACATCCCTTAATAATTCGTAATGTTACGTCAATAACTAACCTTAACACCCCTAAGACCTACTTAATAGCTTTAGATTCTTCAAGAACTCTCCTAACAGCTTCTCTATGTAGTGGTGTTTGCCATGCTACGTATCTTCCTATCCCTAGCTCGAGGTCCCTCTCAGGTGGGGGAGTATCAATCCATCGGTACTCTAACCTACTATGCATGTTGTATATGATGAGGTTCTTCTCTACAAGCTCGTTTATGAGTTCTTGTGGGGTGTCAGGAGCCCAGAGAGTGTCAGGGTCTCTTACAGCTTCTTCAAGCCAATTCCTCCATTTATTGATGAAGCTAGAGGTTATACCCTTATCCTCTATCAACGCATGTATAACAGTGTCTGTATTCCACTTGGCTTGGTATAGTTGTGAGAGTAGTGATGGGTTTCCACCTATTAACCTCCAAACATCATCAAAGCCAGGCATGTTGTTTGAGGCCCTCCTCCTCAACTCTTTATAAAGCTCTTCAAAACCCTCCCTACTCATGTTCCACATAGCCCTAATCTCAGCCCACCTATGCCTACCAATCTCAGTTCTCGACAGACCCTCACTTGTAGCAGCAATAGCAACTATCCTCTCATACTCTTCCTCAGGATGCTCAGTAAGCTCTAGTAAACCCTTAATCAATGCTGCAGCTTCTTTAACCCCCATAAACTGAAACGCATCATCAACTATTATCGCAAGTCTCTTCCTACCATGTTTAAGAACCTCAAGAGCAACATCAATAACTAGCCATATCAGCTTTACAAACTCGAACTCTGTAGAGACCTGTCTTAAACGTTCTAAGATACGTTGCTTAATACTTTCAACACTAACCTCAACCTCAAACCTCCTCCTCAAAGGGTTAAAGTATATGACACTATATCCCTGTTCTCTAAGAATCTCAACTGCTTGTAGAAGTAAGGAGGTCTTCCCACAGCCTTCAGGACCGTAAACAACAACTGGTTGCCAAGTACCTCTCTCAACCCATTCAAAAATCTGCTCAATACCTCTCGCTCTATCAGTAAACTCGACCTCAAGACCAGGTGCAAAAGGTAGTTTTACCCTCCTCAACACAGATCTACACCCCATACCTAAAGCTCAACACTACACAAATACATCGCTAGCTTCATCTAGGTATCAAGGCATTCATGAGTACTGCTAACCTAATGCAAGAGCCCTCCTCACAGCTTCTCTATGTATTGGTGTTTGCCAAGCAACGTACTTACCTATCCCGAGTTCAGAGTCTTTCTCAGGTGGTGGTTCATCAATCCAGAAGTACTTATCCCTAGGGTATAAGTCGTAAACAATTAAATTCTTCTCAACGAGTTCATTAATTAATTCCTTAGATGTTTCAGGACTCCAGAGGTTGTCGGGATCGTCGATTGCTGATTTAATCAATTCCCCCCACTTAGATATGAGGTTCGGGGTTAATCCCCTCCCCTTAATTAGGTTGGTAATAACTTTATTAACATCCCATCTAACCTGATATAGTTGTTCAAGTATGAATGGATTACCGCCACATAACCTCCAAACATCCTCGAAGTCTGGTTTTGGCTCAGGTAACTTATCGTATAACTCTTTAAATCCTTCCTTACTCATGTTCCACATAGGCATTAACAAAGCCCACCTATGCCTACCAATCCTCCACCTAGACAGACCCTCACTAGTAGTTATTACGGCGATGATCTTCTCATAACTAGTTGGTGGGTATTCTATGAGGTTTAGAAGTACCTTCGTATAGACCTCAGCCTTATCTAAACCAATAGCTTGGAATACCTCATCAACTAATAAGGCAATCCTCTTCTTCCTCCACTTCTTAAGGAGTTCTTTAACAATTAGAACTACTAGGTCTGCAAGTTTAGCGTATGAGTATCCAGTCACATCAGCTATAACCTCAGATAACCTCTCTAAAACCTCCCTAACATCTGTATAAGCTATGAACTCCCTATGAAGTACATCAACATAGATAACATCAAAACCTCCCTCCTTAAGAACCTCAGCTACCTGCTTCAACCACGCAGACTTACCACAACCTTCAGGGCCGAAAACAACTATTGGCTGTATAACCACACCCTCAACCCATTCCACAACCTGCCTAACACCTCTAACCCTATCAACAAACTCAACCTCTAAACCAGCAAAACGTAGTTTAACCCTATCCATAACTACTCTATAATAGCTCCGTAAATAACCTCTAACCCTAACTCCTTAGCCCTATCATAAGCATCTTTATCAATATCTACAGCTACGATAATTAACTTATCAGCTTTCCTACCCATTACCTCCTCAACAACCTTAGCCTTAGTATGGAACCAATTAATATCGTCAACTCTAGCATGAGATTTAACCTCTATAAGGTATAAGACCTTATCACTTGTATAGATATCTACCTCAACCCTAGTACCTCTCCCGAGGTACCTACCCTCTAAATCAACATACTCAAACCTTCTAATATCTCTAACCTCAACACCGAACTCCTTAAGATTATACCTAAAGAGTTCTAAGACCGCCTTCTCTAAATCACTACCCCACCTCCTACCAATAGAACCTAAAATAATTTCAAACCTCCTAACAGCCTTACTTAATTCATCAATCCTCCTACCATATTCTCTTAAAACCTCTGTATGTTCGATTAATACCTTCTCAATAGCTTCAAACCTCTTATAAGCCTCCTCCCACCTCCTACTATTCTCTTCCCATCTCCTGATGTTTTCTTCCCATCGTTTATTATTCTCTTCCCATCGTTTTTCTTGCTCCTTAACGAATGTTAGGAAGTCTTGTCTAAGCCTCTCAATAGATTCCCAAACCCTCTTAAACTCTTCTTCATGTCTATCAAGTCTCTTATAAGCCTCCTCCCACTTCCTATTGTTTTCCTCCCAACGTCTCTCCTGCTCCTTAATAAAGAGTAGGAAGTCCTCCCTAAGCTTCTCAATAGATTCCCAAATCCTCCTCATCTCCTCCTCATGCCTATCAAGCCTCTTAAGGATCTCACTATAGCCTAGAAGACCTGCAACAGCTAATCTAAACTCCTCATCAACTTGAAGGAGTTCTAAGAGTTTCTTCTTTAACTCAACGTCAGTAGCCATACTTACCAACTACTAATGTAGACTAGATTATCGATACTTAAAAACATAACCTCAACTCCTTAGGACTCTCCTAACAGCATCTCTATGTATTGGTGTTTGCCAGGCAATATACTTCCCAACACCTAACTTTAAGTCTGTCTTAGGTGGTTCATCAATCCATAAGAACTCATCCCTAAACACTATATCATCAACTACTAAGTTCAACTCAACAAGTTTATTAAGTAGTGGTATCCTCTCCCTCCGCATTAATGTGTCAGGGTCTTCAACAGCCTTAAACAACCACTCCCTCTCATCATCACTAAGAGAGGATATAAACACTACTAACTTCCTAGACTCTATAAAGTTCTTAATAACTAGTTCTACATCCCATCTATACAGGTATAGCTGTGATAACATTCTAGGATTACCACCAGTTAATAACCATAACTCATCCAAACCCGGTATACGGTCAGGGACTACCTTACTTAACACCTCATAAAGTTCTTCAAAACCCTCCCTACCTAAGTTCCATATAGGTCTTACCTCAGCCCATGAATGCCTACCAATCCTAGCTCTAGATAGTCCCTCACTAGTAGCTACAATCACAACAATACCCTCATACATCTCTGGAGGATACTCAATCAGATTCAGTAAGCTCTTAACATATACCTCAGTCTTATCTAAACCAATAGCTTGGAACACATCATCAACTAGTAAAGCAACCTTCCTCACCCTCCACTTCTTAAGGAGTTCTTTAGTGAGGTCGATAGCTAAAGTAGCAAGTCTTAACTCAGTAATACCTATAACCTCAGCTAAAGCCTCAGAAAACCTCCTAACAACATCACCAACATCTGTTTTAGTGATGAATTCCTTATGTAGTGGGTTTACATAGAGTACTTCAAAACCTAGCTCTCTCAACAACTCAACAGCCTGCTTTAACCATGCAGTCTTACCACAGCCTTCAGGACCGAAGACAACTATTGGGAACCTAGTACTCCTCTCACCGAACTCGTAAACCTGTTTTAAAGCCTTCTCCCTATCAGTAAACTCAACCTCAAGACCTGGAACAAACGGTAATTTAATCCTACCCACCATAGCTAAACATCTACAGTACCTACCTACTAATCATTGATATATCACCTTCCTTAAACCCTAAAACATTCTTAAGCTCCTTAACAACCTTCTCACGTATTGTAAGTAGTAATGTCCCTAACTCATCAATATCCTCAGGTAGTGTATACCCTAAAGCACTACATGCCTCACGTACATAGTCTGAGAAGTATGCTGGGTCATCATTAAAGTATATTACGTAATTCCTTAAGCAATCCTCCTCATTAAATAACCTATCCTCAGCACCGAGTCTACAAATACCTCTAACCCTCCTTAAAACCTCCTCAGCAATCACATCAGCGACATCACTACTCATAGCGACTACGTCCTCAACAGGCTTAACTATGTTGAGCCCCTAGTATTTCAGAGATCTTACTCCTTAGACTATCATCACAATTGACTATATGTATAGGTTTCTTAATAGCTTTAGATTTGAAGATCGTAGCTCTGTAGGTTATATCATCAACACCTCCCTTACTATGTATTATACCGTATATTGATGAGTACTTACTATTAAGACGTAGTAGGCTACTGAGTTCGTCATCCTCAAATCTCTTAATAGTCTCTTCAACCTTAACAACATCATCTATCTTAGCTCTAGATGTCTCCTCAATAATGATTACCTTATCATTACATATCATCAGTATATCAGCATGTTTAAACCTTAACTGTAGTTCTTCAAGGTTAAACTCCCTACACCTAACTCTTCTGTAACCAATCATAGAGCTTAGACCGTTCCTCAAGGAGTTCTTCTGAGATCTTAGCAAATTCATCTTCAGGGATACCTGTATCCTCAACTCTTAACTCATGAACTACGGCTTTACCGTCATCAACAGTTATGAGGTATGCTGAAACTACATCAGGGTTTAATGCAACCTTACTAAGATCTAATTCTTTAACCCTATCCTTAACACCCCATAAAGTAATTAAATTATTTAATGCTATGATTAGGTGGTCACTATGTGTTGATAAGATTATGAAGTCTTTATAATGTACAGCTAATGCTATGAGTTTAGTAAGTTCGATAATAGCCCTCGGATGTAGATGTGCTTCAGGCTCCTCAATAAGTACTAATGCAGGGTCTGGAAGTGCTAATGTTATTGCAGTCATCACTGATTCCCTAATACCTGAAGGTGCTTGATGGAGAGGTAGTTCCTTACCACTCCAAGTCCTTACGTAGATAGTATATACACCACCTACAGGTTTAAAACTCAACTCACAACCAAGTTCTTTAAGGAAATCCCCTGCAATACCAATTAAATCCCTCCCAACCTCACCTACTACTTCAGCAAAACTAAATGTTAGGTCTATGAATTCCTCATCTACTGTGGAGAGAGGTCCGAATAATGTTGAGAGACGGTATGGCTTAAGAACTAGACGGAGTATACCAGCCCTACTATCAGGTAGGAATATTGATGACTCACGGAATTTAAACCCTAAGTAAAACCTCCTTACAAATAATAAGTCGAGGTACTTACCTATGAGCTCATTAATAAGTGATTCGATATCGTAGAAAGTCTTAACAGACCTTACAATACTAACCCCCTTTAAATGACTAATACTTAAAATCCCTGCTTTAGGGACATCAACAACTAAGCCGTTTAGTAAGTCATCTAAACAGATATTCAACTCATCAACCCTCACACCATCCTTCCTTATAGTTATTACCGTAGGTCCGCAAGGACTGGAAATACTTACTCTAGCAGCTTCAGCACCAACTCTGATCACATCCTCTAACTCAGCATTAAATACCTTCCTAATCTGATCCTTAAGAAACTCACCAATACCTTCTTTAAAGGCATCAATACAGACTCTTACAATGCTACGTACGTCATCTTCAGATGGTTTTAACCCTCTCCCAACACACTCAATGATACTACCTGCAGTCTTCTTAAACACCTCCTCATGTGATGTAGAAGTTATTGGTAGGGGTAGTGTAGGTGTTGAGGCTAGAGCCCATAACAAACGCATTAACATAGACTTACCAACACTATTCCTACCTATAAATATAGTTAATGGCTTTAACTTAATTTCAGCATGTTGGAAAGGTCCGAAATCATCAACAGTTACTACAGTATATTCACTCATTGTTAAGACTACTCAAATCATTTCTTAAGGATCTTCTTAACTGCCTCCCTATATATCGGTGTCTGCCAAGCAACATACCTACCAATACCTAACTCTAAATCCTTCTCAGGAGGTGGTTCATCAACCCACCTAAACTCAAACCTACTATGCATGTTGTAGATTATTAAATTCTTCCTCATAAGCTCATCTATCAACTCCTCCGGTACTTCAGGACTCCATAGATTGTCCGGGTCTTCAACAGCTTTCTCAAGCCAGGACCTCCACTTGTTAATGAAGTTAGGTGTGATTCCCTTATCCTCAATAATTGTTGTGAGGGCTGAATTCACATCCCACCTAACTCCATATAACTTCCTAAGAATATCTGGATTACCTCCAGACAACCTCCAAACATCTTCGAATGGTGGTTTAGGACTAGGTAATTTATCATATAATTCTTTAAATCCTTCCTTACGCATGTTCCACATAGCTCTAATCTCAGCCCACCTATGCCTACCAACCTCCCTCCTAGAGAACCCCTCACTAGTAACTGCAATAGCGACAACCCTCTCATACCTCTCCACAGGATGTTCGATTAATTCTAGTAATCCCTTAACGAATAAGGCTGCGTTATAGGTTGTAGTGAATTGGAATGCATCATCAACTAATACAGCAACCCTCCCCCTACCTAACCTAATAGTATCTCTAGCAAAGTCTATAACACTCCAGATAAGCTTAGCTAACCCATGCTCTGAGGAGACCTGCTTCAGTAATTCCTGAACCCTCTCCTCAACACTCCTAACACCAACCTCAACCAAGAACTCCCTCCTCAAAGGGTTGAAGTATATCACACCATAACCAAGGTCCTTAAGAACCTCAGCACTCTGCTTCAACCATGCAGTCTTCCCACAACCCTCAGGACCGAAAACAACTATAGGGTATGCAGTACCCCTCTCAGCGAACTCGTAAACTTGTTTTAAAGCCTTCTCCCTATCAGTAAACTCAACTTCAAAATCAGGTGTGAAAGAGAGTTTAACCCTCCTCATAATACTCTAACGAGCTACAGTAACTTTAATGAGAGGTCATTTCTTTAATAACCTTCTTAACAGCTTCTCTATGTATTGGTGTTTGCCAAGCAACGTACTTACCTATCCCGAGTTCAGAGTCTTTCTCAGGAGGTGGTTCATCAATCCAGAACGCATAATCCCTACCATACATATTATATATTATGAGGTTCTTACCATCAAGTTCATTAATTAATTCTTCAGGTGCTTCAGGACTCCATAGGTTGTCGGGATCTTCAACAGCTAGTTCTAACCACTTCCTCCACCTAGATATGAAGGTAGGTGTGATTTCCTTCTCCTTTAACAACTTATCTACTACTACATCTACATTCCACCCTACTTGATAGAGTAGTGAGAGTAGTCTAGGATTACCACCAGTTAAGAACCAAATATCTTCGAATGATGGTTTACTACCTGGTAGTTTGTCGTAAAGTTCTTTAAATCCTTCTTTACTCATGTTCCACATAGGCATTAACCAAGCCCATAAATGTCTACCAATCTCACGTCTTGATAAACCCTCACTAGTAGCTGTGATAGCAACTATCTTCTCATACTTCCTCGGTAGGTACTCAATCAACTCTAGTAAACCCTTAACAATTGCTGTAGCTTCTCTAACCGTTCACCCGAGAGTGGTTGTTTATGGTGTTTAGGGTCATTTAGTACCACCCTCGGGTTCCTCACGGTCTCCCCGAGCCCCCTCACCGCGGTTCAGCCACGGGTCTCGGAAACTCGGGATCACCGGTAAGTATGTAAATGATTAGGGGTTTATGAATCTTCTTTAGCATACTAATAGCTTTAAAAGGACTCAAACAACCCTAACCTACCTTATTTACGGAAACAGCCCTAAGAGTTGGAATGCGTCATCAATGATGACTGCTAACCTACCCCTACCGTACTTTAGAGTATCTACTGCGAGGTCTATAACTAACCATATAAACTTAACTAACTCATACTCTGAAGTAGCTTTCCTTAAGATATCTAGAGCTCTCCTCCTAACATCCTCAATACCTACATCAACCTCAAACTTCCTCTTTAACGGGTTGAAGTATATGACTTCAAACTCAAGTTCCTTAAGAACTTCAATAGCTTGGATTAACCAAGCAGTCTTACCACAACCTTCAGGGCCGAAGACAACTATTGGGAACCTAGTACTCCTCTCACCGAACTCGTAAACCTGCTTAATACCTCTAAACCTATCACAGAACTCAACCTCGAATTCGGGGGTGAACGGTAGTTTAACCCTACTCATACCTACCTCCTTAAACGTCTTATGATGTATTCAGTAGTTAGTGTTAGTAGTGTAGCTATGGTTACTATAATACCTGTATCAGTTATTAAAGGCCCTTCAAGTACTGACCTACGTGTGAAGTCTGAGGCTTCAGTACTAACTACTACGTTAGGTATTAACCTAATACCTGAGTCTGATAACATACCGTCTAACTTAATCGTTAGTGAGTATGATTGAGTACTTATAGGCCATACCACAGGTGTTGGGGCTGTGAATAAGTCTAGGAGTATGTGTAGTGTATACAGTAATGTAGGTACTACCAAGTACTTCAGATACTCCCTACCTAAGTACTTGGTAATCAATGGTGTTAGGAGTAGTAGTGATGCAGGTATTAGTAGGGTGTGAGTCACCCACCTATGAATCATTAGTAAGACATCAACATCAGGTAGTAGACCTACTAAAGCTATGAGTAAAGCCTCCCTAAACCTAAATACCCTACTACCTACTAAGTAACTAACTACGTAATGTGTGAGTAGGTCAGGCATTAACCGTATGGTCTGAATATTGGTGGGTTGTTTAGGTAGTTTATACCTAGGTAGAGTAGTGTCTCAACATTAAGTACTATACTTTTTAAGTATTTACACATGTTTAAAGCTATTACCAACCCGTACCAGAGGGCCTTACCCTTAAGAGTCCCCCTCTCAATAATGAGTAGTAGCTCAGTAATTAACTCCTTAAGCACCCTACTCCTAACCACGTAAACCCTACTTAAGGTTAGAGCCTTAAGTAAGGCCCTCTGATACGGACTTAAAGAAAACCAAACACGAGTACGTAAGGCCTTCCTAACATAAGAAATGATTAAATCCCTAGTAATAACCTTAGGTAAGACCAACTCCTTAAACTTACTAGTAACTTCAACAACATTACTAACTCCGTAGTCTGAAGTCAATGCCTTAAGACCTAAATATAATTTATAGGTCAGTTATTTAAATCTAATGATTTGAATACCTACCTCATATTAGGTAGGTGTATTGAAAAAACATTATACCTTACTCTTAAGACCTTCTAAAACAGTTATTAACTGGTCTATAATTCTATCTAGGCCTAAATCCTTAAGAGTTGCTTCGTAAGTTATATCTAGCTTTATAGGTACTTTAAATACTTGATTTATAGGTAGTTGTAGTGATGTGTTTATAGGTACTTTAACAGTCTTAGATATAGTTACAGGTAATGTAGTGTTTATATGGACTACAGTCCTACCTGTATAGTTAACTACAGTCTTAACAGTGACTTCTACAGGTGCTTCAGTAGATATATTAATAGGTATTTCCAACTCATACGGAGTACCTCCTAAAACCACTGTAGTCTTAGTAGTTGTTGAGTAGTTTATAGGTATTGAAGTCTTTAAAGGTACTTCAACAGGTATTGACATAGGTACCTCAACAGGTATATCCATAACTACAGGGATTCTTAACGACTCATTAAGTGGGAAGTCTACAACCCCTACATAACTTATAGGTACTGAAGTATTCACAGGTAATTCAATAACCCTATCTATACGTATAGGTATTGAGAACTTACTAAACTTCAACTCGTTGAGGAAGTTAATAGTCTTATCTACTTGAGACCTCACTAAATCCCTAACTACAAAGTATGTAGTTAACACACCACCAACCACTAAAGCTAAAGTAATTAACGATAACACAAGTGCTAACTTAGCGACCTTATCACTCAATACATCACCTACTAATTAGAGGGTTAAGTAGTTAATATCTCCATTATAATTTTTTAAAATCTGAGTTAGTAGTACTCATAGATAACGTATGGATTACTTAGACCTTAAAGAACTACTCACAGTCATCATACCAACACTTAATGAGGTTGAAGGTATTGGATTAGTTATTGATGAGGTGTTAAGTATCGGTATACCTAAGGACAATATATTAGTTGTTGATGGTGGTTCTACAGACGGTACAGTAGATGTTGTTAGGTCTAAGGATGTTAAGTTAGTTATGCAGGAGGGTAGGGGTAAGGCATCAGCTATAGCTACAGCTCTAAAGTATGTTAAGACACCATACGTAGCTGTATTAGATGGTGACTACACATACCCAGCTAAACACATACCAGAACTACTTAAGAAGGCTTTAGAAGGTTATGATGAGGTCTTAGGCTTTAGGGAGTATGTTGAGGGTAGTCAACCACTGATATATAGGTTAGGTAATTACGTACTAACTAAGTTATTCAACATACTATTCAACACTAAATTAAATGATGTGTTAACAGGTATGTACGTAGTTAAGACCTCAAAACTCCGTGAGCTGAACTTCGAGTTCAGCGGCTTTAGTGTTGAGGTTGAGGTACTCACCCACATAGCAAGTACCTCAGGTAGGGTTACTGAAGTACCTATAACGTATAGACGTAGGTTAGGTAGGAAGAAGTTAGGTGTTTTAGACGGTTTTAGGATAGGTAGGGATATAATCAGACTTACCTGGAGGTATAACCCAGCATTCCTGATATTCCTACTAGGCTCCCTACTACTAATACCTGGGTTATTACTAGGTGGTTACGTAGCATACCACTACTTCTTCACAGGTATTAAATACTATGTTAGGGGGTTAGTAGCTATAATGTTAACATTAGCTGGCTTCCAATCACTCATAGCAGCACTAATAACACTATACGTTAAGAGGGTTGAGTTAAGGATCTTAAGAAGTATTGAGGCCTTAAGGACTAGTGAGTGAGTTACTAAGTATTGAGTACTTCCTATAAGCTGCTGTAAGACCTACTAGTAAGTCGTAAATAGTTAGTGATGTCGTAACAGGACCTAACCTAATACCCCACGGTGTGTAATTAAGTAGTAGGCCTATTAGAGGTACTAGAGCTAATGATAAACCTATAGATAGTGCTAACCTCTCAAGAGGTTTTAAATCATCATCTCTAGGGTATAGAGCTTCTACAGTTACGTAACCAGGTATGAATAGTACGAAAACACTACCTAATACATACCTTAAGTAGGTGGTGAAACCTAAGTAATTAGATAACGGTATAGTTGCTAATGTAGTTAAGGTCAACACCACAACAACCCAAAACCATAGACTGTAGTCAAGCCTTAGTAGGTACTGTAGGAAGTCGTTAGGTCTGGATAAATCGTTAATTACTATACGTCCACTACGTACTTCATCGTAGACTACCCTCAACTCCTTAACACCTACCCTACCGAACCGCTTCAACACGTACTCCTCAAGACTTAAACCCTTACTCAAGGTATCGGACCCTCCCTAACCTTAACGTATAGGTGTACCCACCTACCACTATAAACCCAATCACCTAAGCCTTCATCATATAACCATAACTCAAATATTAGGGCTACATCCTTACCGACTAAACCCTCACCAGTAGGTATAGGTACTGATACAGGCTTAGTTATGTTTGATCCGTGGTTAAGTATGAATTTGAAGGTCTTAATAGTTTCTTCAGGGCTTCCTGAAGTATTTGTAGGTAGTGTATCCCTACTACCTAACTTATACTTAACCATCATTAACTGTGGGTGGCCTAAGTGGTTGTAGAGGTATATACATAGTCTAACATCCTCACCCTCAAATACCTCCTTAGGGTAATCACCAATCCTACAATCACTACTTAATAAACCTATAGCTACGAAGGGTTCAGTAACCTCAGGTCTTAACAGTTGAGCAATACCTAAGGCTGAACCAACTATAGCTAAAGCTATGATTACTGCGAATACCTCCTCATCAAGTACGTCCATACTTAACAACCCACCTCCTCCTAAGTCTAAACCATATGATTAAGTAAATCCTAGGTAGTAGGTAGTAGGTAGCTAAGGGTATTAAAGCCAACACAGCAATTATTGAGTACTTATACAGTGACCTATACATGACGTAGTAGTTAGCCTCAGACTTAAGCCTATATACCTCAGACCTAACATCATTAATTAACGACTCAGCCTTAGATAAAGAATCTGGAGAACCATCACTTATTAAGTCTAGAGCTACTGACAACTTACTGACTAACCCACTAACATCTATACCTAACCTACCTAACTCAACAACATCCTTATAAACTACTAGGAAGTCACCCATCACGTCGTTAGGGACTGTATTAACTGCAGGAGTCAGTAGTAAGGATATAGTAAGTAGTGTTAAGTACTTAGTAATCACTTAACACCACCTAAAGCTATATACGATGCTAACCTACTTAACCCTACATCACGGTAACCATAACTACTTAACTCATACCTAACTAACGCATACCTAACCTTAAACACATCACTATGTATTATCACGTAAGGCTTAGGAGGTGTTAAGCCGTTAAGTACTAAGTACTTAACTAATTCCTTAGTGAAGGACCTACAAGCACTAACTAACTTACTGAAGTACTTAACATTACCTGAGTTAATTATTAAGTACTTTATATAACCCTCACTAACACTACCCTTAATCGGTACGTACTCGTAGGTAAGCCTAGGCATTAAATTACTTAACGCCTTATAAAGTCTGTAGAGTATGTCTAATGCCTTACCCCTCAAAACAAGTATTAAGTCACCATATATTAAAACTAGAGATGCCTTAACCTCAGGATTAACCCTAACAACACTTAAGAAAGTGCTGAGTAGTGTTAAGACTATGTTGTCGAAGTCCCTAACATCGTAAGCTACTAAATCAGTAATCACTATAGGTTCTAAACCACCCCCGAAGACAGGGCCTTCAGGAATACTCGATGTTGAGAACTCCTTAACAACTAATGATGCCTTACTTAAAGACTTACTCCAATGTATATGTCTAAAATCATCACCAGGTACGTAATACCTAACACCTACATACTCACCAACCCTACCCCTCCTACCTAAACCCTCAAAACCACCCTCAAGCCCTACTAAAGACACTATAAACTCTATAGGAGCTCCACGCAACCCATACCTAACTAAACCACTAACGACTTTAGAGACCTCCTCAACACCAACACCGACTAAACCACTACCTAACTCAGCAATACTTAACTCAACATCACTTAATAACTCCTTAACATCCCTACGTGAGAATACCTCAGACCTAACAACGTCTAAGTACTTAAGAGTTGCTGGTACGACGACATACCTAATGTTTAAAGGCCTTAACAACCTCCTAGAAATACCTAAGGAGTCAATAACTACTAAGTTAATAATTAATGAGTAACTACCTAAGTGTTGAGTAGGTATTGAGAACTTAACTACTGAGTAGCCGTTGACCTTAAAGACCTCCTTAAAACCACCGTTAACAACTACTAAGTAAGTTAGTGATTTAGAGTAAGTAGTTAGGAGTATTGATACATCACTCTTAAGTAATACCTCACTAGGAGCTTCAAGTAACTCAACCCTAACGTTAGAGAGTCTAACGTAGTGTACTAACGTGTTAGTAAGTACTGAGAAGGTAATTAACGATGTAGTCAGTAGTGAGTAGATACTAACTAACGATGTAGTCAACATCATCAAGGAATACTTAATTAAGTTAGTAGTTGTAGGGCCTAAGAAATTAGTTACTGATGTATCGACCTTAGGATCTACTAAGTATGGTGTGAGGAGGTAGAGAGGTGTTAAGAACGGTATTATGTTGGGAGTGATTAACGAGTAGTAAGTTAGTGTAGTTAGTGTTGACGGACTACGGAGGTCTGACCTAAAAATACATAACAGTAGGTTAATCACTGAAGGTATCGTTATTAGTGGGTCGTTGAAGACTAAAGCATGATATAGTGAAGTACCTAGTAAGTAAGTACTACTTAAGATGTAAGGTCTTAAACCCCTTCTACTAAACCCGTTAAAACTTACGTAGTATGAGGTATATGATAACGTAGTGATTATTAAGTATGAAGTGGTCAGTGATGTTAAATCCCTACGGTAATTAATAACAGGTAATTTAGTGAGTAAGTACTTAACGTAATCAACACTACTTAAGTTTAGATAACCTATGATTAAGTATGTAGGACTACTAACTAATTCCTTAATAACTAATGAATTCATACTTAACAACTCATTCCCCAACACGTCAAGGTCTGCAACTACAGTTATAGAACCGTTACCTAACCTCCTACTATAGATGATTACGTAAGGCTTCATAACCTCACCTAAAGAGTAGTAACCATCACCGTTAAGGTCTACATATGAGTAATTAGATGTAGTACCTATGAAGGAGTAACTACTGTCGAATACCTCAACATATGCAGGTCTGCAAGTGATTAACTCTAAAGACCTACCACTAAATGAAGACTTAACTAATGGGTAATACCTACTAGAACCCCTAAACACCTCATCAAGAACTACACCACTAACCACTACAGCGTTAACACCTAAGTACTTAAGTAGGTTGTTTGAGTAACCAAACTCATCAAGTATGACTAAGTTAACACCACCCTCAACCAACTCCTTAATAACCCCGTAGTCATGAAGAACTAACTCCTTAGTCAAGGGCAGTAACACACTACCCTTAAAACCCTTAGGAACATCACCTAATCCGTAAGCTATAGAAGTATGGAGTAACTCTACAACACCTGAATAACCATTAACACCTACGTTAAACGGACTGTATGGGGTCTCAGTAGGTAAGTTAATAATTAGAGCTACTGAAGATATAGGTATGAAAACCACCAACACAATAACCAACACTCTATAACTACCTAAGGACTGCCTCAACCACCCTCAACTCATCTCTAAACAAAACCTCTAATAATAAATTAAAACTTTTGTCATAAGCACGGCTTAGGGATGCTAACATATCAATGATGTTAGGGATAGTCATAGTAGTAATTATTTAGGAGTTTACTTAATCAACTCCCTCTACTTCCCTTAATACCTCATTTACAGTTATATCGAACTTCCTCATCTTATGTATGGTCTTAAGTGTGTAGTAGTATGCAGGGATTTGAAATGCGTAGTTCTCTCCAATCCATACCTCCTTAGGTACTTCCGATATTGGTATCCCACCACCAGTGAATATACCTATATTTAACTCTAGTAATACCTTCTCAAGTTCGGGGTCAACATCATCTACGTTATTAATTAACTTCTCAATACCTAACCATAACCTCTCCTTAAGGACTTTACCAGCTTCTCTCAATAACACCTGAACACTTTTTAACACCTCCATCTCAAACCAACTCCTTAACCCGTTAATCTTAATCCTCACAAGTGCTCTTGGATTACCCCCAGTAAGTCTCCACAGGATTTTAGGGTCGTACCCCAACCCTAACTCCTTAGATAATCTAACCATGGCGTCGTAAGGTAGGTTCCACATAAATACCCAATTAACCTTCATACCAACTTTAAATCTTATCTCCTTAACCATAGCATCACTTGTTAAGGCTATAAGTGCTAACGACCCATTAAACTCCTTCCAATACCTACTAGCATCATTCCTAAGCACATTTGCGAATGATTCAAGCCATCCTCTAAACTCTGAAAGTCTCTCAGGACTATCAGCTCTAACTTCATCAAGAACTATGATGACATCCCTCTTCCTCCTTAACCTATATACTACATACTTTGAGATCATATCTACGAGTCTTACCATATCAGCATAACCTCTAACCTCACCGTCGGTGGTGATGTTAATGTTGAGGGAACTCACTAAGTAGTTGATGATGTCCTTCAAAGTTTTCGGGGTGTATACCCGCTCAACACTCCAAACCTCACGTTCACTACTTACGATTACTATATCAGTATCAACACCTATTTCAGAAGTTATTTGGGAGAGTACCTCGAAAAACCTAGACTTACCACATCCTTTAGGTCCGTAAAGAACAGTTATCCAACCACCTAAGACAACACCCTTCTCAGATGTGAAGATATTCCTTACCTCAACCTCCCTATCAATAAAGCTATACTCACCAATACCAACCTCAACAATTCTATACTGCTTAACACCATCGATAACCCTACTCACTACATCATTGAAACATACCTACCTCCACATAAATACACTATAAAGGAACTTAATATTAGTACCTAACATATCACATCTTCTTACTAAGATGTTTAAGTGATGTACGTAACTCCCTCAATACCTTATTCATGAGTTCTGAGTTAGGGGTATGTCTTGAGTATAGTTCTAACTCATAGTTAGTTATTAATGTTCTTACTAATTCGTAGGCAGGGTTGGTGAATACGTTCTTAACCCTTACTAAGAACTCACGTAGTGTTTCTGAAGGCTTAGGTGGTTCTACATACCTACTGATTAAGTCTACGAACCTACGGTAAGTTCTAAGTAGTTTAGACTCTCTAAAACTAATACCTAAGTAAGTACTACGTACCCCACCCTCACTACGGCTATAGCTAATCAACTTAGGTATGTACAGTCTTAAACTCCTTAAGTACCTCCGAGTACTAGGTAACGTAATGAGTGTTGCTGAAGCTATAGTTATTGAGGTAATTATAGGTATGTTAACTACGTAGATACGTATTGACTTACTCGTTATGACCTCACCTCCTAACGACTTAACATCAACCCTCAAATCACACCATACGATCGTATTCCAAGGTATTGGAATACTTAATGATGTTACTGAAGTATTTACCAAACCCTCAAACTCACTACCACATACTGATAACTTAAGTATGTATGGGGTAGTACCTACATTCAACGTTATTGAGGTATTGAATGGAGGTATTAAGACTAAATTACCTACGTAGACGTTAACCTCAGGCTTAGTAGGGGTTACTAATCTGTAAGTCCATAAACTACTTAAGTAAGGACCCCTACCCTCAGTAACAACCTTAACTAACTTACCAGTACTTAAGTCTACATTCAACGGTACCTCATAAACACCTCTAAAAACCTCTAAACTACTTACTAACTCATCATTAACGAATACTGAGGTATTCAACGGCGTGTTAAGTGATGCGTTAATGATTAAAGAAGTCAGTAACCCATCAACTACTTCCGGTGTGATCAGTAAATCAGGTTTTAAGAACTTTAATAACCCCCTACACATCCCCTGACCTACGTATGTGTAGTTATTGTATACGCCGTAAACCCTCACTAATAACTCAAAACCTACTTCAGGGGTTAGCTTAAGACCTCTTACTAGGAATTCCTCAGCTGGAGGTGCTTTAAGGGTTATTGAGTAGTTCTCATTAGTAGGTATTGAAGTGTTTAAGAATGTGTATAACCCACCATAACTTACATAGATTGAAGCATCTACATACTTAACATCATTCGGTGCTACTACGTAGATAGTTACTGAGTAATCACTACCACCGTAGACGAACTCAGGAATACTTAAAGATACGTTAAGTATGTATGATGTGATCCCTAAATACCTCATAATCAAGTCATTCAAAACATCATTAACTACTTCATATGTAGAACTTAAGGAGGTGTAGAAATCACTTAAGTACTTACCCCTCAACACAGGGTCTCTAAAGTACTTAGTGAGTGTGTCTACGTAAGACATAATACTTATGTTTAAGTCGTAGTAAGTCCTGTATAGGTCGTAGATCAAACCTCTTAAGTATGTAGTATTAACTGTATCACCTAATGACTTATAAGTGATTAGTAGGTCTACTAATCGATTAAGTCTTAAGTACGTATTCCTATGTATGTAGTTGAGGTCACCTACATCTACAGATAACGCAGTACTTACTAACTCCTTACTTAACCCGTAATTACCTGATGAGATACTGTCTAAGGAGTCCTTAAGTAGTTTAATCAGTGGTGCTGGGTCTATAGAGTAGGCGTTAAGTGTAGGTAACATGAACAACGTAACTACACACACTACAGCAAGTACTTTAAACCTCAACCTAAACCCGAGAAAGTAATCACTTAATACTTAAATACCTAACTACTTAAGGACCTCGTAAACCCTGTAAGCAACTATTAAGGAGAATGTAGTAATTAATAGTAAATCAACAACCTTAAGCTTAACCCTAAACCTAAAGCCGTAGTTTACTGAGGTGTATATGAAGTATATGAGTATAGCTACAGCTAAGTAGGCATCAGGTCTTAACTCACCAACGTAGATTAGGGCTAACGTAGCTATAACCACCAACACCGTAAACAGTATTAAGTCTCCCTCAATCAAGTATTAAGACCTAATATTTTGAGGTAGTACATACTTAAAAACCTACTTAACAACCCTGAACTTAACTACGTAGTTATTACTGATTAAATCCTCACTAACTAACTCTAAATCATTCCCTAAGAACTTAGCACTCATACCTAAGACTAGTAATTTAATGTAGTTAGGCGGTGTCTTAATCAACTCTAAAACATCACCACCAACACCTAATAACTCGATAGTGTACCCGTCCTCACCACCTAATACGTTAACACCCCTACAAACCCTGAACTTCCTAGTAAGTACCTCACTTAAGTAACCCCTTAAATCACTACCTACGACCTCAAACCTAGGTATACTGTCTAGAGGTAGTGCTAGGTATGGGGTATCATTAACTAATCCAAAACCTAATGAAGTCTCTAAACAACTTACTGGTTTAGTAGATATCACAGCTTTAAAATCGTTTAAACACACTCTAAACCTACTACCACCTAATAATCCAGAATCCTCTAAAACCTTAGAGACCAACCTACTTAAATCCCTAACGTAAGTCCTGTATAACTCAGTAAGTGGTTCACCGTAGGTTAAACCAGTAGTAAGTACTACAATACCTAACACTAGAGTTGTTAGTGAAGCACCTAATACTACCTCAAGACCTGTAATTAATGAGTATATAGCTGCTACAGCAGATACTGCTATGATTAAGGAACCACTGATTAAGTACTTAAAATACATTTAATCACTCCTTAGGTACTAGGACCTTACTTAAAGCCTCATTAACTAAGTCTTGAGGCGTCCTACCCTCAACCTCAGCACCCCTCCTCAACTCAACCCTATGTGCGAATACCTCAACAGCTAACTCCTTAACATCATCAGGAACTACGTAATCCCTACCGTCAATCAACGCTAACACCTTAGAAATCCTATACATGAATATAGAACCTCTATGACTAGGCCCTAACCTAACTAGTTGATGACTCCTTAAGTAATTAGCTAAGTCAACAATATACTTAACAACTCTATCATCTACGTAGACTACCTTATCTATAGATGTTTGAAGTTCTCTAAAACTACTTAAGTCAACTACAGTAGCAACCTCAGATACGTCAATCAAGTACAGCTTATCAGACCTCTTAACAACTTCGAACTCCTCATCAACACTACTGTAACTCGATATACATTTAATCCAGAACCTATCCCTTAAGGTAAGTGTTAGTGGGTATGTACCGAACTCCTCCTCAGTAGGTACTTCAGTAGCTACTACGTGGAAAGGTCTTAAAACATCATGTGTAGTACCCTCAACACTTACTTGGTACTCAGCCATAGCTTGAAGTAATGCTGATTGAACCCTAGTAGGGGTTCTATTCAACTCATCAAACATTAATATATTCGTGAATATAGGGCCCTTAACAAACTTAGTACTACCGTCTAAACCACGTATGTAGTAACCTGTTAAGTCAGTAGGTAGTAGGTCTGGATTACCTTGAACCCTCCTAAACTCACCACCAACTACCTTAGCTAAAGCCTTAGCAAGTAATGTCTTAGCAACTCCTGGAGGTCCCTCAATAAGTACGTGACCACCAGCTACTACAGTAGCTACTACATGCTTAATAAGTAATTCCTTACCTACTAAAACCCTCCTCAACTCATTAATAATCCTTAAGACAGTATCCCTAGCAGTATCGAAATCCATCTAAACACCACGTATAACCTATGGAGAAGTTATTTAAGTTCTAAACTACATTACTTCCTGAGGGGTATGTTCTTACTGAGGTTAGCTCTAGGTAATACTAAATTACTGGTTAATGAAATGTTCACGACGTCGTTAATAGTAGCTCTAATCTCAGGTGCTAAAGCACTTACTAACGTTGTTTTAGAGTCCTCAGATGTAGGGTTGGTAAGGCCTTGGACATACTTAATAACTGCTGTGTATAGTGAGTTGAAGTTAGTTACTAGTCTATGGTCAATACCTATGTGGTCTTTAGTCTTAGTAGCTACGTACTTAATGAGTAATTACGTAATTCAAGACTTAAGAACTACGTTCTCAACGTTGAAGTACTTAGGTAGTCCGGTAAATCAGTTAGTGAAGTTAGTCATGACTAGGTATTTAATAACGTCATCACTGACCTGTATTACTGGGTTATCTACAGGTGTTGTAGTAGCTCAGATCGTTTTCAGGTTTGTAGCATACATCATAAAAACACCTTATGAAGTACCTAACCTATACTTAAGTGATTTGATTGAGGTGGTAGTGATCACCTACGTAACAACTTTCTTAGGTGTGGTTAAGCCGTTACTTAAAATCGTTAGGTGTGGTTATGTTCCTTAAGTTAATACCTTGGGGTAGTCTTAAGTTAATAGTTATAATACTGTTGGTAGTGTCTACAGCTACTTCAATCACTGGATTATACGTGGTGGGTATCTCTAAAACACTAACTGACACACTAACTTTAGGTAGTGACGACTTCCTAATACTATCATCAACATCTAAAACACCCTACACAGGCGTGATCACAGACTTAAGTAGTTACTTCAGAGGTATTGAGGGTGTAGTGTTAGTAAGTCCTGAAGTACTAACACCTGTAGTTGTTGGTGGTAAGGTTGTGTTCTTAAGAGGTGTTAACATAACTTTATTTAAGGATTTAGGAGTTGTTAAGTACTTAAGTGGTTCATGGCCTGAATCACAGTATGATGTATTAGTAGGTTCTAGGTTAAGTAACTACTTAGGTGTTAACGTAGGTGATTCAATATTAATTACAGGTATACCTACTGGTAAGGAGGTTAGAGTTTTCGTTAAGGGTACCTACATATCAAATACACCATTAGATGATGAGTTACTAAGTACTTTATCATTAGCTAAGGAGTTAAGAGGTATTCAAGGTAATTACGTAACGTTAGTTAGGGTTAGGTTTGTAGATCATGTTAATAAGTCCTTAATACCTAACTACTTAAGCCCTACTAAGGATTCCTCAATACCTTCAACAGTTCTAAAGAGTTTAAAGGTTGTTGAAGGTGGTAGTGAGTTACTTGATGAGGTTTTAGGTAGGGGTGTTAAGATATCAAGTAATTTCCTATGGAGTTCTACACTCCTAGTAATTACATCATCAGTACTAGCGATATACTACGGAACTTCATGGGTGTTAAACAACTTAAACGACGTATTAACTACTTTAAGGTTTTTAGGGTTGAGTAGGTTTAGGGTGGCATTACTAGTAATTACTAAGTTGTTGATACTGTCGATAACGTCAGGTATCTTAGGCTACTTAACGAGTTACTCAATACTTAAGTTAGTGTCCGACTTACTAAAACCTCAAATACTAGCACATACTATCGAGTTAGTAATTGATTCTAAAGTCCTACTACTAACAACTCTAGTACCGTCAATCATAACTGTAGCGTCAGTAATGGCTAGAGTTAGAGAGTTATGAATGATTTAACTAGTTTAATACTTACGATCACATCTATAACGACATCATCAGTAATACTTACATACATGGCTTACGCATCACTGATAACGTTGTTAGGTCTTATGAGGCGTGAGGGGTTAGACATTGTTGACTTAAGTGATTACCCGGAGGTAAGTGTTTTAATACCTGTTAAGGATGAGGCTGAGGTTCTTAAGGAGGCTTTGAAGTCATTATTAAGTATTAACTACCCGTTAAGTAAGTTAAGGGTTTACGTAGGTGTTGACGTAGGCTGTAGTAAGTGCTTAGATGTTTGTAGGTCCTTCAGTAATAGATTAAGTATTGAGTGTGTTGAGGTATACGGTAGTAAGCCGTTAGTACTTAACCAACTACTGAGGCGTGTAGGTAGTGATTACGTACTGTTAATGGATTGTGACACTATCTTAAGCCCTAACACACTCACTGAGTTTTTAAAGGTGTTGAGTGTTGAGGGTGTTGTAGGTGTTACAGGCATACCTAAACCTAATAACTTATGTAGTGGTTTACTACCTAAGTACTTCTTAATTGAGTGTAGGTTATGGCGTAGGGTCACTAAGGCTAAGGACTCCCTAGGACTTATAGTTCAAGCACCTGGTTACTGCTCACTAATTAAGCGTGAGTTCATAGAGTTACTCGGTGGTTGGGAGGATATGCTTGCTGAGGATAACGACTTAACACTACGTATATACGGTGTTGGAGGACGTATTAAGTTAGTAGGTACTGAGGTCTACGTAGGCAGTCCTACTAAGGTGTTAACACTGATTAAGCAGAGGGTTAGGTGGTATAGAGGTACTTTAGAAGTACTTATTAGGAGGTGGGGAGTCGTAAGTAGGTTAAACCCTAAGTTAAGGGTTGATGCCTTCATGACCTACACATCACCTATATCACCAACACTCCTAATACCTGCGTTAATATCGAATACATTACTAGGCGGTTTCTTCAACCTAATCAACTTATTATTAATAATTCCTCAAGTACTGACACCTTTAGTAATTAGTGATTTAGGGATTACTACTAGGCTTAAACTCTCAATACTTACACTACCTTACGTCATGATGAACTCTATAGCGTCTATAGTAGCTATAACTACGTTAGTACTTCGTATTAGGATTCCTTGGTGGAGGACTGAGAAATCAGGTATTGGGTGTACTCTTGAGTAAGTACTTAATGATAGTGACTATAGTGTCTACAGTATTAATACGTTTAATACCTTACTTAAGTACTGGTGTACCTTACCATACAGATACGTATGCAGTACTACCACTTATGGATTTACTTAAGCTTAAGACACCTACTGAGTTGGCACCTACTTCAGGGTTTGATAACTATAATGTCTACTGGCCTGGGTTGATAGTGTATGCAGTAGTACATTCATTAATTACTGGTTACGGACCTAAGGAGTTAACACCTATTACACTACCTATAATTAACGCTTTGAGTACGTTACCACTCATAACATTACTTAGGTCTTTAGGTATGTCTAAGAATGCATCAGTGATTACGTCGTTAATATTCGGGTTAGTAGGTACTGAATCTGTCTTAGGTGCTGGTGTTACTAAGGAGGGTTACGCATTAACTATAATGATGACTGCGTTAGCTTTAACTTCATTAGCTGTTATTAGAGGTCTTAAGAACTCCTACTACCTACTAGTTATTACGTACTCATCACTAATCATAACCCACCACCTACTAAGTGTTATTACGTTAGTGATGATCTCATACTTAATAATTACGTACTTAACCGGTGAGGTATCTATTAAGAGGTTGGTGTTGTCCTTATCAGTACTACTAATTAACTCAGCAACACTACTCACGTATATTTACTCATACTCTATCGAAGCCCTACCGATAATTAAGACATTAACTACATCAGATATCATCTCATTAGTTGCTTATGAATACGTAGCTACACTACCTATAATACTCTCAGTAATCACCCGTAACGAGTTGAGGAGGTTGATTAGGTTATGGTTTGTAGGTATTTACGTCTTAGTAGTCCTACTCACCATAGCTGTGAGTAGGGTTGAGGTAGTCTTCAACGCACCTACAGTAAGTACTTACGAGTTAGCGCTATTCACACCGTACTTAATCATAGCCTTATTAGGTTTAGTAAGTGTTGGTAGGGTTTGTGAGAGGTACTTAAGCGCATTCACATACTTAGTAGTACTTGGTTTAGTAGGTATTGAACTATATCTAATATTCGGGACTCCAGGACTTATATCTGAGGCCTACAGACTATCTACATTCATATATTTAGGTACTTCAATACTTACAGCATGTACGGTAACCACAGTTAAGTCTAAGTTGGTTAAGACATTCATGCTAACTACGTTATCCGTAGCTCTACTAGTAAGTACTTATGTAGTACCCTACACAGCCTTCAACTCCACCTATGTAGGGGGTTCTCAAAGGGTTTACCTACCCTCAGACATAGTTATGAGTGACTTCATAAGGTATTACGTAGGTAATGTAAGTGTATGTGGTGATTTAAGGCTTAAATACCTACTCTACTTAGATGTAGGTGTTGATGTTGGTGGAGGCCTTAAATACCTACTTAACTACTCAAGACTTAACTGTTGCTTAGTAGTTAATGACTTATTCCGTGAGGTCGGTTACGTAGCTCTAGAGTATGGGGTACCTGTACATGTCGGTGATCATGTATTTAGGGGTAATTCATTAGTTTATGTAGGGGGTAGGAACTCATTAGTAATTCCTTAAGTGTTAAGACGTTAATTAAGTTGATTAGATTTCATGAGTACGGACCTCAAGTAATTATCACTTGCTTAGCTACTGCCTTAATAGCTAGTAAGGAGTTAGATATTAGGTTGGTTAAACTAATTATCTACGCTACCTCAGGGTCTATATCAGCATTCATACTTAACGATATTGTAGATGTTGATGAGGATAGAGTGTTAGGTAAGTTTAGGAATCCTTTAGCTAGTGGTGAGTTAGGGGTTGGTACAGCTGCCATACTTTACTTACTGACTGCTACAGTATCGATCACTTCATTAGTAGGTTTCAACATATACGTAATTACGTTAGCGTTAACTACCTTATCACTATCATACCTATACTCAGTAGGTATTAGGTTTAAGGAGTTAGTACCTATGGATTTAGTAGTCCACGGCCTAGTACCTACACTACTAGTACTAACTACATACGTGACCTACAGACCTTTAAGTCTAGACTTACTAATACTTGCGTTAATAGTCTTCACATCATCATTAACTGTAGAGTTACTTCAGGAGGTACGTGATTTAAGTGTGAGCTCTAGGACTACTGTTAAGTATTTAGGTGTTAAGGTTAGTAAGGACTTAATACTTACTTTAGTTGTGATTACTTCAGCCCTCTACATACTACTAACACTTAGTAGGTATGACCTCAACTACTTAATAATTTACTCACCACTAACCTACCTCATAGTAGAGCCTGTAATTAAGTTTAGAGGTGGTTACTTAAGTGTTGAGGAGGTCATAAGTAAGTTAAGGTTTAGAACTACTTTACTAGTTACTCTAGCCTTAATAACCTACGTAGCCTTAAATGCTAGTCAATACACCATTAGATAGTAAGTACTTACTACAATTAATTAGTATGTCGTTAGGGTTTGTAGCTGTTATTATTATTGAAGTCTTAAACTCACTTATGAATTCCTTAAACATAGAGTAGACTAATTCAGAATTCTCAACATCTAAGTATGCTGTAGGTTCATCAGCAAGTACTAACTTAGGCTTATTTATGAATGCCCTAATAACTAACACCCTCTGCTGCTCACCACTACTTAATTTGTGGGGGTACTTACTAGCTAGGTGTTGGAGGTTAAACCTCTTAAGTAGTTCTAAAGCTATAAACTCCCTAACAGACTTCCTAACACCTAGTAAGTACAGTGGTAATGTGATGTTCTCAAGAACTGTTAAGTGGGGTATTAAGTTAAACGTCTGAGGTATTATACCTAATCCCTTAAGCCTTAATGATGATGCTTCAGAATCAGTTAATACTTTAGAATCCCTACCTAAGACTACCAACTCACCACGGTCAGCACGTTCTAGTAGGCCTACTAACTTAACTAGGGTTGTCTTACCACTACCAGACCTACCTACAATACCTACGACATCACCTTCATTAACGACTAAGTTAATACCTCTTAACACGTAATTACCGTTGTAGGACTTCCAAACATCCTTAAGTACTACTAATACCATACATGTAATTTTACCTAGTAAGGACTTAAAATACTGATTCCCTAGGTAGGAAAATTTAATAGTTGGTAAGTGGATTAATTACTGGTTAGTAGGTTTGAATGTGTTGAGGGGTATATCACCAGTACTGACTACTATGATATTAGTAGGTGCTGTATTAGTCATAGGTGTTTCATTCATGTCCTACGTAGTGATGCTCAGTAATAGTCAGAGGGTTGAGGCATACATACGTAGCTTAGTTGCTGATAAAGCATTAAACACTGTAATGTATTTAGAGAGAGTTGTTGATTACGGTGATAAGGTCTCACTATATGTAGGTATGGTTAACATCTTAAATGAGAGTACTACATACTACATAACAACATTTAAAACTGATTACTACGGATTACAGGCTAAAGTGTATAGGTCTTTAGAGACATCAGTAAGTTACTTCAACGGCAGTAAATTCATTGACTTAAGTCCTACATCCGTAGATTCAGGTAAGGTCTACGTAGTTAGTTTATCAGGTGATTACGTACCGTTAAGTATAGGTACTGTAAATATCTACGGATACATGTACAGACATACGGAACTTATAAACGTAACATTTAGTAAGTCATCACTCGGTACTGACGACTACGTAGTTATCATGTTGTTAGTAGGTGTAGGTGATGAGTACTACGAATTACTACAGTTAAGTGTTAAGGTGGTGTAAATGCTTAGGTTACGTAGGGGTCAGGCAGAGATAATAGGTGGGTTGATAGTAGCCTCAGCACTACTACTAATAGTGATACCGTTAGTGATTAACTTAATGACTACGTCGACAACGATAACGACTAAGGGCTACACAATACGTTCACAATTCGAGATAAGTAGGTGGTCTGAGAAAATACTAAGTAATAACACACACATAATTAACGTAGGTTCAGTAGATATAGAGGTAGTTAGGGTATGGCTTAAGAACGGTACGTTAGTAGAGTATAACCCGTGGGTTAGGATACCTGTAGCATCATCAATACCTATAGAGGTATTAGGAATCACAAACACATCAGAGGTAGACTCGATAGTAACATCGAGAGGTAGGGTATTCAAACTAGAGGAGATAATACCACCACAAATAACAATACCGATACAGTACCCACCACTAGGCTTAAGGAGTGAGGATATAGTTGGTGGTCAAAGTCTTAAGAATTATAGAGTATATGCTAACTACTCATACGACGGATCTAAATGGAATCCTGGATATGCTGGATTCTACGTAGATGGTGATGGTTGGTATATCTTCAATACTAGTAGTGGTCGTTGGGAGAAGATCAGTAAAACTAGTGAAATTGAATATACTGACCTAGATGGTAATGGAGCTAGGGAACTAGTAGTTCTAGATAGTAACTTTAACGTAGTTAAGAGTCCTAAAGGTGTATCTAAACAACTATATATTAACGTGACCTTTAAGGAGTTCTTAAATATAGATAGTAATACATCACTTATAACAGTATTCCTTAAGCCGTTAGTAGGACTTAGTGGTCAAGCAGATGTTTACGTATATATCACAGTATTCCTAATTAAGAGTGATAATAGTTCAGTTTACATCAGCTCTCCAGCTACTCTATCATATGCTAAGGTAACGGAAGCTGGCTCTATGGTCGTTGTATATCAAGGATACATAATATTCCCTGTAACTCAATTCGTAGGTTATTCAAAACTCCAGCAAAATCCAGGTTCTTACGATTTGATGATATCAGTTAGTGCTATAACGCAGCAGGATGTGGAAATAAGTAGTAGTATTGAGTATGTAGCGGTAGTTAAGTATTAAAGATATTAACCCTTGGTTAATCATTACGTAAAATGCTAACGAATGCTTACGTAATTACATTGCTTTATCGAATTAACCTTAGATAAGTAGTTAGTTAATGCGTTGAGGTTATTAGTGAATTCCTTATATGTTGTTAGTTCTTTCTTTATCCTCTCTATCTCCTTCCCTCTAGGTATGTATGGGTAGTTCCTAGGTTCTTCACTAGGTCTTTCGTTTGCGTATGGTCTGTTACATCCTGGACATCCTGATGTCGTGAATGGTAACCCACTCTCTATTACCTCCTCTAACTGTCCTTTAGGTATTCCGAAGTCTACTACCTGTCCTTGTGAGTTGAATTTCATCCATTCATACCTACTTAACCCAGTGTTTATTAGGTACCTAGCTAGTTGTACCCTCCTATACTGACTTACTGGTGGTCTTACCCAACCCTCAAGTACTGAACCTTCTTCTGGGTAGAATGAGAATAGGTGTGTTTCAGCTCCTAAGTCATGTACCTGCTGTATCAGTCTTACAGCTTCCTCCTCACTCTCACCTAAACCAACTATTAGGTGGATACCTACCCTACCCCTACCCATAACCTCAACAGCTTCCTCAACACCTTCTAAATACCTACCCCACCTGTGGGGACTCCTAGCACCCCTACCCCTAAGTAATTCGAATACCTCCTCACTAGCACAGTCAATAGCTATACCTATACGTTCAGTACCTACATCTCTCAACTTCTTCATCCACTCCTTAGTAAATAATGATGGTGTTATCAGTGCTGAGGTAGGTAGTCCAGTAGCTCTGTAGACCCTCCTAATAACCTCAACCTCAGCTTCTAACGCTTTAGGATTAGTTATAGTTGCTACACAAACCCTGTAAGGTCTTAAAGAACAACCACTATAGTTGAACTTACCTAACCTCTCAATAATATCGTCTAAACTCCTTAAAGGCCATTCAACACGTATTAAAGACCTACATATAGGTGTCTTACTAACCTCCCTAGCCTGACCACAGTATAGGCAATTAGCTTTACACCCATCACTAAAGTGTAGGAGTAGGTTTATACAGAATGGGTATGCATTCCTGAAGAATTTACCGTTAGTGAAACCTAACACTATATCAGCTGCAGTACTAACCCTGACGTAGTCAGGTGATTCATGAGTCAATTGTGTAGACATGAATAACTCCTAATTAAACTCATACGGAGTAATTAATACTTAACGTATTCGTAAATAGATGCGCAACACTCATGAACTACTTTAAACGGTATACCCTTCTCAACTAAATAGTTAAGTGTTTGAGTCATTGGGAATGCAATACCGTTGAAACCTAATTCAATAGCTCTTAACTCAACACTTAAGAACTCCTCAGTCCTAGGCCTCATACAACCAATTGTTAGGGGTATACTACTAAGCCTCTCCCTACCATACCTAAGTACCTCTAACACATACTCAGGCTTCGGTGGGTTTAATGACTCGTAAGGCGTTCCTGGGTATGGTGTGAATACTACGAATACAGCTGCTTTAGGTGGGTTCCTATAAAGTATATCAATAGCTTTAAACTCATTACTTGGTAAACCCTTATAAAGCCCTATGATTATGTGTGGAATTACTGTTAATCCGTAGTCCTTAAGTAATTCATAAGTCCTTAAGTAGGCGTTAACGTCTTGAATACCTATGACCTCCCTCACACTACCTTCATGAACTACTAAATCTATCAACACAGCATCAACTCCTGAATCCCTAAGCATTTTAGCCCTAACATCATCTACAGTACCTGAGTGTATGAATACCTTAAGCCCTAACCCCTTCAAATACTTAATAACCCTTAAGTACTTCTCGAAGGGTACCCTACCAAACCTATCACAACCACCACTGAGTAAGACACCAGTGACTCCGGAATCCCTCAACCTCATAGCTAGAGCTACTAATTCGTTAGGTCCTCCAACATGTAACATATTATTTAGTAATCTACCGTAGCAGTGCTTACACATTAACTCGCAGGTACTACCTGTTAAACTAATTGATGGGAAGTCCCTACCGTAAATACCTAATTCAGGGACTTCATAATGTATGTTAGATGTTGCGAATACTACCAGCAAGTTATTACCTAATATAGGTGTTCAGTAAGTTTTTAAGGTGTAGTGTAAATTTCCTCAGGGTCTTAATGAGTACTTGGAGATTCTTATTCCATAGGGCTCCCGATGATTACTTACTAGCTACTGAGGAAGTATTAACTAAAGGTGTTGGTCTTAGGAAATCACCACCTACAGTACGTGTTAATATCTTCGACCCACCAGCAGTGCTCATAGGTTTTAACCAGGACGTATATGAGGAGGTTAATGTCGACTTAGCTAAGGAGTTAGGTTTTAGGGTTAATAGGAGGCCTTCAGGTGGTGGTACGATACTAATGTATGAAGACACACCTGGTTGGGAGTTATGGATTCCTAAGGACTACGTAGCTAGCTTAGACATAAGCTCTATGTATGAGTACTTAATAAGGATACCTATCAAGGCATTCCATAACTTAGGAGTTACTAAAGCTACGTTCAGACCTAAGAACGATATTGAGGTTAACGGATGTAAGATATCTGGGACAGGGATATATACAGAATATGATGGGGTACTATTCTGCGGTACTGTACTACTAGACTTCAACGTAGAGTTAATGCTTAAACTACTGAAACTACCTATTGAGAAGTTAAGTGATAAGGTAGTCAAGAGTTTTGAGGAGAGGTTAACTACAGTTAAACGTGAGTTAGGTTTTAAACCATCAATAGATGATGTAGTGGTAGCGTTTAAGAAAGCTGTTAAGGATGTATTAAACGTTGATTTAGTTGATGGTGATTTAAATGAGTGGGAGTTGATGGAGTTGGAGGGAGTCATTAGGAAGTATAGGAGTGTTGAGTGGGTCTACGGATTCAGGAGGGGTTCAGGATTTAATAGGGTATGTACTTATAAAACACCTGCAGGGTTGTTGAGGATTCATGTTAAGGTGTTCGAAGACGTCTTAGAGAGTATCTTAATAACTGGTGATTTCTTCACATACCCAAACACGTTGATATATGATGTTGAGGCTAGGCTTAAGTGGGTACGTATAGATGATGTTGTTGAGGTGTTAGAGAGGTTTGGTAAGGAGGTTAACGGAACGATTCACGGATTATCATTTAGGGAATTAGGTAATTACATAGTGAGTTGTTGTAGGGCTGGTTAATGCAGGATGTAGTGAATTACGTCACGGTCTTCATAACATCGTTACTCCCAGTAGCTGAGGTTAGGGGTTCAATACCGTTAGCGTTAATACTGTTTAACGACTTTAGTAAGAAGGTAATTGCAGTAGTATTAGCTGTTATCGGGAACTTACTAGTTGCACCTATAGCGTTATCAATACTTAACTATCTAGACTCTGTAATCAGGAATTCAAGGTATGTACCGTCAACTATACGTAGGACCTACGTTAAACTACTTGAACGTGCTAGGAGGGAGGGTGTTAAGATAGAGAGGAAGGGGCTTATAGGGTTGACTATATTCGTAGCAATACCACTACCAGCAACTGGTGCTTGGACAGCCTCGTTAATAGTCTTCATCATGGGCTTCAACAAGCTTAAGTCGTTAATAGCTATAGAGTTAGGTGTTCTGATAGCATCAGCTATAGTATTAGTAGTAGTCGGGTTCTTCCAATACGTAATCTAGCATTAACTAAGTGTTGATCCTCCTTAAAACCTCGCTAACTAACCTACTCATCGGTATCCCTAACTCCTCAGACACCCTCCTCAAATCATCGAATTCAGGTTTAACCCTAACGATATTACCTTGATTATCCATACATACCTTAACCCTAACCTTAAACTCCCTACCCCCACCACCAATACTTAATTCCCTAACCTCCCTCCTAGGAACTACATACCTACTAGTCCTTAAGACCCTAACACCTAATGTGCCTAAACCCTCAACTAAGTGCTTAGTTAACTCAGGTACTAACTCCTCCCTACATACGACCTTAACTATATGTCCAGGCCTACCCTTCTTAGTAGTTGTAGGTATTATAGCTACGTCTAAAGCACCTAGACTCAATAACTTCTCCACCACATACCCTAAGACCTCACCGGTGACGTCATCTACGTTAGTCTCAAGTACATATACATCATCATAGCTTAACATGTTCAACTCATCTGAAGTACCTAGGACCACTCTAACGATGTTCGGTAGTTCCTTAAACACCTTACTACCACAGCCGTAACCAACCCCTTCAACACTCATTAACGGTAAGTACTTCACAGGCTCGAATAGAGTTACTAGTAATGCAGCACCTGTAGGTGTTGTTAACTCCTCATTAACAGGTCCACCAACTACGTAGTAATTCCTTAACTTAAGTATCTCTAACGTCACATATGCTGGACTAGGTATTAAGCCATGCTCAACCCTTACTAAACCACCACCTACAGCTACTGGTAGTGAGTACCTCCTACCCTTAAGTAAGCCTAAGTCATCTAGTATCATGAGGGTAGCTAATACATCGAATATAGTGTCTACAGAACCTACCTCATGGAGGTGTACGTCGTAGACCGTTGAGTTATGGATTGATGCCTCAGCCTTAAGTAGGTTAATCAGTACATCCTTAGCTAACTTCATAACATCTTCATTCAAACCTAAGTCACTACCTACACGTTCGAGGTAGTTGATTAAGTCCTTACCAGTGATATGCTCCCTAACCTCACTTAATGATACCCTCACATACTTAGCCTTAAACCCACTTACTGTACGTTCCTCAACAACTACGTTGAATTCCTTAACATGTGGTAACTTACTTAACGACCTTGACAACTCATCCAGTACTGAGGTCTTACCGCTTAAGTCTACTAAAGCAGCTACTAACATATCACCTGAGACACCAGCTAATGTAGGGTCTACAACTAATACCCTACCCACAGGACTCCCTCACAGAACTAATACGTCTACATATTAATGTTGTGAATAGTGCTGCACCGACCCCGTTATCTATGTTAACTACTGCAATACCTAAAGAACATGATTGAAGCATTGACATAAGTGCTGAAGTCCCAGAACCTCCGAATCCGTAACCATGTGATGTCGGGACAGCAACTACAGGTATATCTAGTAAGGACGATATTACTGAGGGTAACGCCCCCTCCCTACCAGCAATGACTACAGCTACATCAGCGTTAAACTCCTTAACCTTCTTAACAGCGTTGATAACTCTTTGAAGTCCTGCAACACCTACGTCATAGATGTTAAGCACCTCACACCCACACTCCTTAAGTACTGCTTCAACCTCCTCAGCAACCGGTATGTCGGCAGTACCTGCAGTAACTACAGCAACCCTACACCTCAGTAACTCACCCCTGAACCCCCTATCCCTAACTACTACTAACCCACACCTACTGTAGGTACTTACTGAGAACTCCTTACTTAACCCCTCAGAGAGTTGTGTTAGTAGTTCCTTAGGGACTCTAGATATTATCAACCTACCTAACTTAGGTGTTAAACTCTTAGCAATACTTAATAACGTGTTTAAGTCCTTACCCTCACCTAAGACTACTTCAGGAATACCCCTACGTAACTCCCTACTAATGTCGAAGACTACGTTACCTAAGTCCTCAACAGCTAATAACTTAATTAACCTCTCAGCATCATCAATGCTTAACTCACCAGCTAATAACTTCTTAAGTATGGTCCTTAAATCCAACGTTGAAGCACCTAAATATTAATACCTTAACTTAATATAGTGTTTATGTGAGGTCTTAATGGGTGTTAAGTACTGGTTAAGACCTATAGGTATTATCCATACATCCTTAAGTGATGATGAGGTCAGGAACTCCTTAACAGGTGTTCCAGGAGTTATCGAGGTTTTCGAGGAGTTTGCTGGAGGTCTTAAAGGTATTGACGGATTCTCACACTTAATAGTTGTAGCGTACCTACATAAAGTAAGTGATGAGTTAAGGAATGTCCTTGAGGTTAGGCCTAGGAGGTTATTAAGGCTTGGTTTAAGTATTGATGAATTACCTATAGTTGGTGTCTTCTGTACAGACTCACCACATAGGCCTAACCCAATAGCAATAACTATAGTTAGACTTGTAAGACGTGAAGGTAGGTTCCTCTACGTTGAGGGTTTAGACCTCTTCAACAGTACTCCAGTCATAGATTTAAGGCCCTACACACCTGATAGAGTCGTAAGTAACCCCACACTACCTCAATGGTATGTAGAACTACTTAATAAGGTTAGAGTGAGGAGCGGTACTAACAACCCACCTATATAATATTAGGGTAATAAAAAGGTATTGATTTACTGAGGTCTTAACTTATAACCTAAGAACCTACTTATGAATACTGTACATGCGTTATCTCCGGAAGCGTTTATCGCTGTTCTAATAGCATCTGTTAGAGGGTCTATAACTAACATTATACCGACACCTTCTAACGGTAGTCCTACAACTGATAATACGTATGCTAACATTATAGTCCCTCCACCAGGTATTGCTGCAGTAGCTACAGAACCTATCACAGCAGCTAGTATTATTAGTGATATGTGGTAGGGTGTTAAAGTTATCCCGAATAGTTGGGCTATGAACATAGCACTTAATGCTTGGTAAAGTGCTGTACCATCCATATTCACAGTAGCTCCTATAGGTAATGTAATCCCGTATAACTCCTCAGGTACACCCATCTTCTTAGCAGCCTCCATATTATACGGTAGGGTTACTGCTGAAGACCTAGTAGTGAAGGCTATTAGGAATGGTGTTGACTGAGCTTTAAAGTACTTTACAGGGTTTAAACCACCTAAAGCTACAAGTATTGAGTAGATGATGAAGAAGTGGAATAGTGTGAGGCTGTATTGAGCTACTAAGAACTTACCGTAAGCACCTAACATAGCAGGTCCATACTTAATCATCAGCCATGCAGCGTATGCGAATACAGCTATAGGTGCGTAATACATGACAACCCTAACGAATGATATCATGACCTTAGAAGCTAGTGATAGGTATTGAGAGACCTTCCTACCTTCATCACCTAGTAACACTACGGCAACACCTAATACTATAGCGAATATTATCGTAGTCATAGAACCACCAACAGTTAGTAAGGAGTTGAAGTCTGTCTGGAAGAATGATAGTAGTACGTCAACACCTGAGGGTGGTGTAGGTGGTTTATAGTCTTTAGGTGGTTGAAGACCTACTGAAGCTCCTGGAGTGAATATCTGACCTGCTAACACACCCCAGAAAGCAGCTAATGCTGAAGTCGCTATATAAACTATTAAGATTAAGACTAAGATCTTACCTAACTTCTTAGCACTAGCTATAGATGATGTTGCAGCAGCTATTGTGAAGAATATCAGTAACGGTATTACAACCCTAATTAAACGTACGAATATATCACCTAGAGCTTTAAACCAGTCAGCTAGTACTGCCTGGGCATCCTTAGGTAAGGTAACACTTACAGTATATCCGAAGAGGATACCTACTACGAAGCCTACAGCTATAGCTATTAAGAGTAGCTTAGCACCCTTACCTACACTCACGAAACCCTCCTAACCTTCTAAAAGCAGTGTTTAAAAATTTTCATGAAGTTCATGACCACCTATAAACACTTTATAAACCGAACCTAAGCCTAATTAGAAACATTTACTACGTTAGTAATCAGTAAGTTAACTACTGATAAATTACTTCTAAGTAGCTTTAGGGTATGAACCTAATACCTTCATAAACGGTACGTAGTTACGTAATGCGTTAAGAGCCTCTAAACACTTACTATCTAATCTATGACCTTCAAAATCTATGAAGAATATGTACTCCCATAACACCTCCTTCTTAGGTCTTGACTCAATCTTAGTCAGGTTAATACCTCTGATAGCGAACTCATGTAATGCCCTATAGAGAGATCCTGGAATATGTGGGAGTCCTATAATTACTGAGGTCTTATCATTACCTGTTGGTTCATGATCGTGTAATGCGATGATTAGGAATCTAGTGTAGTTGTTAGGGTTGTCCTGAATATTATGTACTAACACCTCCATACCGTATAACTCAGCAGCTCTTAAACTACCGATTGCTGCAGAATCCTTAAGACCTCTCTCCTTAATCATCTTCACAGCAGATGATGTACTGTGGTAGGGTATTACATCAACACCTAACGCATCTAGGAATTTAGAGCATTGAGCTAGTGCTTGAGGGTGGGAGTAAACATACTTAATACACCTCAGGTCAACTCCTGGGAGGGCTATCAAGCAATGTGATATCTTTAACTGGACCTCACCGTATATCATGACGTTAAAAACGTTGAGTAAGTCGTAGACCTCACCAACACTACCCTCTAAAGAATTCTCTATAGGTACTACACCGAAGTCTACCTCCTCACCCACTACGTAGTTGAAAACATCTTTAAACCTCCTACATGGACGTAGTTCAGCATGTTTAAAGAACTTTAGAGAAGCTTCCTCACTATAACTCCCAACGTCGCCGTAGTATGCGACCTTAACCAACTAATAACCCCTATAAGAACTACTGTGTAGTTAATACTTCTACGTTGTGGTGTGTTTAGTGTTTTGTCCTGGTGGTGTCTTAGTTATGAGTAGTGCTAAGGCTAGGATTATGATTACGCATATGGATATCAACGTAGTGGTTAGGTCACCTCTGTAGTTGCTGATGTATGGTTGTGTAGTGTTTACCCTCTCCGTAATAGTTACTGTCTCAGTAATTACTACTGTTTTAGTGATTGTGGTTACGGTGGTTTCAGTCTGTGTCATGGGTAGTTGCTTACCTACGTACTCTAGGTTTAAGTACGTTGAGAGGAGCATTGATAGTCTTGCCAGCATGTATGTCTGGTATTGAGGGTCTGAAGAGTACGCATTAGCTAACTCCATATAGACTACAGTATCTACAGGTATTGAAGTGTTTAGAAACTCTAGAGTTGATAGTATAGTGTTGTTTAAGGCTCTAACCGAGTCGTTATAGTTGTTAATGAACATAGTAACTAATGTTAAGTACATATAACCTAACGTACTCAGACCTACTGAGAACTTATCTAAGTCATTACCTAATCTATTCATTAAAGAGTACCTCATATACGCCTCATTAAATATATCTGAAGGTACGGATACCCCGCTTGAGAACGCTAGTATGTATGCGTAGATGTTCTGAGTCAGTAACTCTATACTGAGTACTAAGCCCTTAACATCATTAATCGATACATACCTACCAGGTCCAGACCCCCTACCAAGTAGTTTAAGCCATAGTCTAGCAGTATATGCCCTAGCATCAGCAAGTGCTAAGTAGTAAGTGGTTTGTTCTAACCCTTGAGAACTTAAGGAGTTGTTCAAGTATATGTATGCGTCGTAAACCCTCTCTAACACATTAGCTAATACGCTGATATCACCTAAACTAATGTTCCCGCTGACGGAGTTATGGACTTCATCAATTAACTTATGAATTGTTGAGTTGATATCGTATGTAGTACTTCTTAAGTAACTACTATCCACTATAGACTTAAGTATGTAGTAACGCCACTTAACATATATTAGGGCTTGGAAATATGTTGAAGCAGCTGCGTATAGTAAACCCCTACCCTCAAAACCCTTAGCAGTAGTTATTAAGTCGTTAATCCTAGACTCTATATTGTTGAGTATGTTGTTAACGTATGCAGCCTCACTACGGCTTAATGACTTCAAGGCAGTACTCCTTATAGAGTCACCAGCACTTAAGTAATTACTAACTTCATACTTAATACTACTAACCCAGTCCTTAAATATCGGGTCTAACTCTGAACGCATACCCTCAACAAGTGCTACAACCTCACTAGTTACTGGCTTCCTATAGACACCGTCACTAAACACTTCAAGAGCTTCGAAGACATTAGCTACTGGTACTACCTCAACACCTAACCTACGTCCGTAATCTACTAAATCCACAACTACCTGCTCAGTCCTGTAGATAACTACAGAACCCCTACGTTCAGTAACTGTGACGTACTCAACATCATGTGTCTGCCCGTAAGGTACTAAGAACTTCTTAGCACCTATACCTGCAGCTGCTTCAAGCTTAGCTTTAAGGCCTCCTACAGGCCCTACACTACCGTCAGGCATTATCATACCAGTCATAACTACATCACTCCTTAACGGTAGGTTGAGTAGGGCTGCTGCGAAGGCTACTGCAGTCACACCACTAGCGCTAGGACCACCAACTATTGGGGAGTCTGAAGTTATTGATGCGTAGTAATCACAGGCTCTGAAGTCTATGCCTGCAACCCTACTAGCTACTAAAGCAGCTACTCTAGTCGATGCTTGAAGGTCTAACTCACTTAGGGGTAGGGTCTCAACATATACATGACCTGATCCTGGGCAGGTAATCCTGACGTAGAGTTCTGCAGTAACACCGACGTAGCTACCGTTAGGTAGTTGAGTAACAGCAACTATAGTTACATGTCTATCCCTACTAATTACTGGGTTATAGGGTTGTGAGTAGGTAGTAGTTGTTAGTAGTAGGGCTACTACTAAGACCACTACTAACTTACGCATTGATTGAGCCCGAATACTACAGGTTAAAAATAAATAAATGTTTTGGTGTTAATGCTTAATTAAACCCTAACCTTAGTAATAGCTTCTAAGGTTATCCTACCAGCCCTCTCAACATAACGACGTAACTCCTCAGCTGTTGCGAACCCTAACTCCTCAACTAATGAATCACTAACTAGTAGTAAGGCACCGGATTTCAACCCCCTCATAAGGCTTAACGTGAATATTGTGGCACACTCCATCTCAACAGCTACTATACCCCTACTAGTCCATTTCCTAACGAATTCAGGGTCTTCAGCGTAGAAAGCATCACTACTTACTACAGGGCCTACTACGTACTTAACACCTGACTTACTAACCTCATCAACTATAGCGTTAAGTACTTCGTAATGAGGTGCTGAAGCCATACATACGTTCTCCTTTATGTATTGGTAGAAGAGACCTCCTTGATTATAAGCTGCAGCTGTAGGTATGACCACATCACCGATACCTAAACCCTTAACCATAGCACCGCAGGTACCTAACCTAACGAATACCTTACCACCCAACATAGCTAACTCCTCAACAACTATAGCTGATGAAGGACCTCCAATACCGTGGGTAGCTACCGTCACCGACGTACCTCTGTAAGTACCGGTATACGTTAGTAGGCCTCTATTACTATTAACTAGTTTAGGATTCTCAAGTAGTGAGGCTACCTGCTCAGTACGTGCTGGATCACCGCAAACTATAACCCTCTCAGCTATATCACCTTTCTTAGCCCTAATGATTACCGGGCCAACCATAACTAAACCCGTAAAATTACGTAGGTAAACGTTTTTAATCTCTCATGAAATTCACTAAATCGTGTATGTAGTTGTTAACGTAGGTCAGGTATGTGTTGTCGGTAGGGTTATAGAGGAGGTATTCAATAGGGTTGTAACGTATTTAGAAGACTTCACAGACCCTAACTTCTACCCATCAAGAAGTGACGACCCAGAACAAGTCCTAAGGTATTTCTTCTTCATGGTATCAATAGATCATAGGACTTCAAGAGGTACTGTCTTCGAGGACTACATCAACGGTAAGCTCTACCACGGGGCAGACCTACTGTATAGGTTAGGGAAGTTAAGATATGATGAATTCCCAGACTTCTTCAACCCTAAGAACATGTCTAGGATAAGTACTGAAGACGTTATTAAGTGGTTGAGGACGTCGAAGAACGTAGTTATATGGGACCCAAGCACTAGAGCTGATTTATTAAGGGATGCTGCGTTAAAACTGCTTAAGTACTTCAACGGTTCTGTAACTGAGTTACTGAGGAGGTCTGAAGGGTATATAAGGCATCCATACAAGAACGGGTTGAGTGACTTATTCAAGGTATTTAAAGCTTATTCAGACCCTGTAGAGAAGAAATTCTTCCTATTCCTTAAGTTCGTTATGAGGAGGGGGTTGTTAGAGGTTAGAGATCCTCAAAATGTTGAAGTACCTGTGGATAACCACTTAAGCAGGTTAGCACTACGTCTACATCTTATAGAGTTAGACAGTGGTACGCTTTCTAAGGTCTTAAGCAGGGTTGAGTTTACTGAGGATGAGGATGTTAAGTTAAGGTTTAAGGTGAGGTATGCGTATAAGTTGATGTGTAAGATATTCAGTACTAAACCTGATATCCTCGACGACTTCTTATGGGTCTTCGGTAGGAAGTATTGTAGTAGGGAGGGGCCTACATGTGAGGTAAGTGGTTCATGCCCTATATCTAAGGTATGTCCTAGCTTTAAGAATACGGGTGGTTTAGTAGAGCATAACTTCACAAATACTTTTTACTACTGATTAAGTCTAATTAAATAATTTTTATAGTTATGCGTATGTTATTAAATCTCTGGTCGTGTGATTCTTCATACTTTAAGAATTATTCGTATAAGTTTTTAAACCCCTACCTAAATAACTTTAGGATAATTGATGACGCTAGCACGATACCTAATCAGGAGGGTATGCCACTCAATACCTACACTCATAGGTGCCTTACTCTTCATCTTCATATTAGTCCGTGTACTACCTGGAGATCCAGCTAGGCTTATAGCAGGGCCTGAAGCTCTTGAGGAGGACGTACAGAGGATTAGAGAACAGTTAGGTCTTAATAAACCCATCTACATACAGTTCGTTGATTACGTATCAACTATACTTAGAGGTGATTTCGGTAGGTCTATAAAGTTCGGTACACCAGTTATTAATGAGATACTGTTTAGGCTGCCGTACACTATAGCCTTAGCGTTAGTTGCTGAGGTCATAGCAGTATCTGTAGCGTTACCGTTAGGTATACTATCAGCTTTAAAACCTAATTCTAAGGTCTCCTACATAACATCTGTAATATCATTAATAGGTGCTTCAACACCTTCATTCTGGATAGCGTTAATACTTATATATGTGTTCTCAGTAAGTCTGAAGTTACTACCTTCAAGCGGTGCTGAAAGTCCTAGACATATAGTCTTACCAGCTATAACGTTATCATTACTACTGATGGGTAATCTAACCAGGATTACCAGGTCTTCAGTTATTGAGGTGTTAAGCAGTAATCACGTATTGACAGCAGTTGCTAAAGGGCTTAAGGATAGGGTAGTGATTATGAGGCACGTACTTAAGAATGCTTTAATACCTATAATCACGATTATGGGTCTACAAGTAGGTAATTTATTAGGTGGTGCGATAATCACTGAGACAGTATTTGCATGGCCTGGTATTGGGTCATTACTAATAGACGCTATATTCTTCAGAGACTACATATTAATTCAAGGTATAATACTCTTCATGGTCTTAACATTCATAATCATAAACATAGTCGTAGATGTGATCTACGCATATGTAGACCCTAGGATCAGGGATGTTCTATGGAGGATGAGTTAATACTTAAGAAGGTCTCAGAAGCTAGGAGGAAGCAATTAACTAGTATGTGGGTTGTATTTAAATCTAATAGGGTTGCGTATGCGTCATTATACGTATTAGCAGGTATCCTACTACTAGTAGTTATCGGCTTCATCTACACTCCCTACAACCCATACGAATTCGACTTAAGTAAGGCTAGACAACCACCATCACCTCAACACCTACTAGGGACTGACGAATTAGGTAGGGATATCCTTAGTAGGTTAATGGTTGGTGGTAGGTATACTGTAGGTATATCATTTATCTCAGTCTTGCTTGGGTCGTTAATAGGTAGTATCTTAGGTCTTATCTCAGGATTCTTCGGAGGTCGTGTAGATACTGTAATTCAGAGGGTTGTTGATGTAGCATTAGCATTCCCCACATCACTACTAGCGATAGCTCTCATGGTTTCACTAGGTCCTGGAGTCCTCAGCTTGATAATGGCTATATCAATAAGTACATTCCCAGTCTACACTAGGTTAGTGAGGGGTGTAGTACTTCAGGTGATTAATGAGGACTACATAGCAGCTGTTAAACTACTCGGTAGGAGTTCATGGTATATAATATTCAAGCACGTACTACCTAACGTGTCATCACCTATAATCGTACAGACATCATACTACCTAGGCTTCTCAATACTTCTAGCATCAGCTCTAGGTTTCTTAGGGTTAGGTATACCTCCACCAACGCCTGAGTGGGGTTCTATGGTAGGTACTGGTAGGGTATACCTGTTCAGCTCCCCACACATAGTAGTGTTTCCGGGATTGTTCATCACTGCAACAGCGTTATCGTTTAACTTAATAGGTGATGGGTTGAGGGATGCGTTGGATCCTAAGTCAAGAATGTTTCTTAGGAGGTTCTGACTATGGAGAAGGTGCTTGAGGTAGTTGATTTAAGGGTTTACTACGAGATCCCTCAAGGGACTGTTAAGGCTGTTGATGGTGTAGACTTAGACGTGTTTAAAGGTGAGATTTTAGGGGTTGCTGGTGAGAGTGGTTCTGGTAAGTCAACACTCGCCTTAACTATAGCTGGGTTGTTAAGACCTCCAGCTAAGGTAGTATCTGGTAAGGTACTGTTTAAAGGTGTTGACATCCTTAAGTTAGGTAATGATGAGTTAAGGAGTATTAGAGGGAGGAAGATAGGGATAATATTTCAAGACCCAGTCACATACTTAAACCCTATATACACAGTAGGTTTCCAAGTTGGTGAGGTCTTCGAAGCTCATAGAGGTGGTAAGGTAAGTAAGTACTTCAGTGAGGTTATCAACCTATTCAAGGCTGTTAGGATAGGCGATCCTGAGAGGAGGGTCTACACATACCCACACCAATTAAGTGGTGGTATGAAGCAGAGGGTCTTAATATCTATGGCAATCGCTGAGAAGCCTGAGTTAATAGTTGCTGACGAACCTACATCAGCTTTAGACGTAACTATACAGGCGGAGATTGTTGAGTTACTTAATGAGATTAGGAAGGAGTTGAATACTTCAGTAGTCTTCATAACCCATGACCTAGCACTACTGTTAGAGATAGCTGATAGGATTGCAGTCATGTATGCTGGTAAGTTAGTTGAGGTTGGGAGGGCTTATGAGATTTATAAAGACCCTCTACACCCGTATACTAAGGCTTTAATCTCTACTCTAAGGTATGAGAGGAAGAAGAGGCCTACACCGATTAAAGGCTCAATACCTAGTCTGATAAACCCACCACCAGGTTGTAGATTCCATCCTAGATGTCCGTACGTTATGCCTAAGTGTTCTCAAGTAGACCCTAAGTTAAGTAGTGTTGGTGGGAGGTTAGTCTCATGCTTATTAGTTGGTGATGGTGGTGGAGGTAGTTAAGGTAGTTAATGTTAGGAAGTACTTCCCAATATACTCTGGATTATTCACTAAGAACTACGTAAGGGCTGTTGACGGTGTAGACTTAGAACTACGTAGTGGTGAGGTACTAGCATTAGTAGGTGAGAGTGGTTCTGGTAAGTCAACACTCGGTAGGATAGTAGCAGGTCTGATAAAGCCTGACTCAGGTGAGGTACTCTACAGAGGTCATAACATATTCAGACGTAGTAACTCGTTGAGGGAGGTAAGACATAAGATCCAGGCAGTATTTCAAAACCCTGACAGTAGTTTAAATCCTAGGATGCAGGTATTCAACATATTAGAGGAGGCAATACTTACTAGGAAACCAGGTTTAAGTAAGTCTGAGGTATTGGGTGAGGCCTTAAGGCTCTTAAGAGCTGTAGGTCTGTCTGAAGACCACCTACTTAAGTATCCCCACGAACTCTCAGGTGGTGAGAAGCAGAGGGTAGCTATTGCTAGGGCATTAGCTGTAGAGCCTGAGGTATTAGTAGCTGATGAGATAGTATCAGCTCTAGACGTATCCGTCAGAGCTCAAGTCATGAACGTACTAATGGACGTTATAGATATGTTTAAGTTAAGTGTTATATTCATAACCCATGATATGGGTTTAGTCTGGAGTATCTCTGATAGAGTTGCTGTTATGTACTTAGGTAAGTTAGTTGAGGTTGGGAAGACTGAAGACATATTCAAGAAACCTCAACACCCATACACGAAGATGTTACTAGTATCATCACCTATAATATCATCATCTAATGCGTATAGGGACTTAAGATTTAAACCTATGGGTGAGCCCCCAAGCCCTATAAACCCACCGAAAGGGTGTAGATTCGTTACTAGATGCCCTATAGCAGTACCTGAATGTAATTCAGTAGAACCTCAACTAATTGAGGTTTCTGAAGACCATAAAGTTGCTTGTATAAGAGTTAATGACCGCACCAACTAATTTTTTACTATCATTGATAAGTACCAGATTAAATTTTATTTGATGGTTGGGTCATAAGTAAATATTAGTTAAAGGTTTAAAAACCCCTACTCCCTAGTATAGGGGGTACCTCTATGAAGTTAAGTAAAGGTGCTTTAAGTAAGACCGCAGCTATAGTAATAGCTGTTGTCGTCGTGATAGCTGTTATAGGTGGTGTTGCCATCCTAACTAGACAGCCGCAACCATCACCTACACCATCACCTACCTCACCCTCCCCTACATCAACACCTACATCAACGTTGACATCACCTACCTCACCACCCATCACGACTAAGAGAGATACTATTAAGGTAGCTATAGGTGTTGACTTAGATACTGTAGATCCTCACGCACAGACAACCACTATGGTCTACAACGTGTTAAGGCATTGTTATGAGACTTTAGTATGGTTTGATGAGAAGGGTAATGTAATTCCTTGGCTTGCTGAGAAGTGGGAGGTATCACCAGATGGTAAGGTATATACGTTCTACATTAGGAAGGGTGTGAAATTCCATGACGGTTCAGAACTTGATGCCTACGTAGTTAAGGCTAACTTCGATAGGTGGTTAGACCCAACAGTTAGAGTCCCTCAGAGGGGTCAGTTAGGCCCTATAGAGAGGGTTGAAGTAGTTGATAAGTATACCGTTAAGGTGTATCTGAAGACACCATACGCAGTATTCCCTAAGGCGTTAGGGGCATATCTACTCATAACTAACTCTAAAGTTATTACATCCTTCGGTAATAAGACAATCACTGAGGTCGTCGGTACAGGCCCGTATAAGTTTGTGGCTTGGGAGAAGGGTAAGAGGATAGTTATTGAGAGGTTTGATGACTACTGGGGTGAGAAACCTGTGTTGAAGAGGATTGAGTGGTTGGTAATTCCAGAAGCATCTACTAGGTTAGCAGCCTTACTAGCAGGTGATGTTGACTTTGCATTCAACCTACCACCTACAGACCTTGAGAGGGTTAAGAGTGATGCTAGGTTTACAGTACTGACACCAACTAGTAATAGGATTATATTCGTAGCTATGGTCCCTAGAGGACCTCTAGCAGATCCTAAGGTTAGACAGGCAATCAACTACGCAGTTGATGTAGACTCAATAATTAAGAACGTACTCTACGGACTCGCTGTTAAGACTAACGCACCACTACCACCACACTTCTTCGGATATGCTGATATGCCTCCATACACTTACAACCCTGATAAGGCTAAGCAATTACTTGCTGAGGCTGGATACCCACAAGGATTTAAAGTAGTACTTATGCACCCGACAGGTAGGTACTTAATGGATAAGCAGGTTGCTGAGGCTATACAGGCATACCTATCTAAGGTCGGTATCACTGTTGAGTTGAAGACTATGGACTGGCCTAGCTTCGTAGCAGAACTACTTAAACCTCTAGATCAGAAGACTTACGATATGGTACTCTTAGGTTGGGGTCCTGCAGTAGCTGATGCACACTTCGCACTCTACGGGCAATTCCACTCATCTCAAGCACCTCCTAAAGGGTTAGCAGCAGCACACTACAACAACTCAGAAGTTGATAAGTTGTTGGAAGCGGCTTTAGCTGAGTTAAACGAGAGTAAGAGGGCTGAATACTATAAGAAGGCTATAGAGATTATATGGCGTGAAGCACCGTGGGTATTCCTATACACTCAGAAGTGGTTCTTCGCATCATCAGCAAGTTTAGAAGGTTATAAAGTACATATAGATGGTGAGCAAGTCTACTTCTGGAAAGCATATGTTAAGTGATTTCCTTAAGTAAATATTAACTAAATCAACACTTTTTTCTAAGGATTTCAATGGATCTCTACACGACAAATATGAGTAAGTTGAAGGGGTTGATGAGTTCTAAAGGACTGGAGTCTCTAATCATATGTGGTCAATCAAATATTACGTACTTCACAGGAGTCCCTAAACCTTCAGGTACGTTAATGTTAGTTGTTGGTGATGAGGTGACGTTACTTACCCCATTACTTGATTATGAGAGGGTTTCGAAATCTATAGGTACTCGGGATATTAACGTAGTACCTTATAGTAGGTATGTGGTTAAGGCTTATGTAGATTATGTTGAGGACTTAACAGGCTATGTTAAGAAGAAGTTATCAGGTGTTAGTAGGTTAGGTATTGATTTAAACTACATCAACTACCTCATATACGGGTTGGTTAATGCATTAACAGTTGATTTAGTTGATGTAAGCGGTGATATTCAGCTTATGAGGTCTGTTAAGGAGGGGTATGAGGTTGAGTTGATTCGTAAGGCTTTAAGGATATCTGAGGAGGCTTTGATGAGGACTGTTAATGAGTTAAGCTACGGAGTCACTGAGTTAGGTGTTGTGGGAGTTTTAGAGAAGTTTATGAGGGATTTAGGTGCTGATGGTGCGGCCTTCGACACTATAGTAGCTTCAGGTGTTAATTCAGTCTACCCACACGCATTACCAGGTAGTGATGTTATACAGCCTAACACACCTGTAGTTATGGATTTAGGAGCTACCTACAGGTCATACTCATCAGATATCACTAGGACTGTATCCTTAGGTAGGCTACCTGATGAGGTGTTTAAGGTGTTTGAAGTAGTTGTTGAGGCTTTAGTAACTGCTGAGGATTTCGTAGGTCCTTACGTTAAGGTATCTGAAGTTGATAGGAGGGTTAGGGAGGTATTAAGTAGGTATAGACTTGATAAGTACTTCATACACTCAACAGGTCATGGAGTAGGTATTGAAGTTCATGAACACCCTAAAGTAGCTCAAGGAGTTGATGAGGTCTTAAGACCTGGGATGGTTATTACGTTAGAACCAGGTGTGTATATACCGGGTAAATTCGGGGTTAGGATTGAGGATATGGTCTTAATAACTAAGTCTGGTAGGGAGGTACTCAACAAACTACAGCATAGACTTGTATGACTGTGTTAACGGTCTACATCAACACTAAACCTGTTATACACTACCGGCATCCTCATAAACATCTCATGAACTTCACCGTTATAGTATGAGGTAGATACGTTCCTAACCCTCAACCTCTCATCAACCTCATACTTACTCAGTCTTGCTGGGTCATAACTATTAGAAGCTATTATGAAGTTACATGCGTAGCCGAAGGACGGCACCCAAATACTATACTCCCTAACTATACTGAATACCTGCTTCACATTACTTACTGTACGTCCGTACGTGTTAGGGAAGAAGAATGAGTTACCGCTCTGAGTTACGATGATGCCATCATCGTATAACCTATTCGTTAACTTACTGTAGAATTCCTTAGAGTATAGTGCCTTAGCTATCTCAGGTCCGTGAGGATCTGTCAAGTCTAGGATTACGACATCATACCGATCCTTTGATTCCTCAATATATTTAAACCCGTCCATAATCACTACCTTACTTCTAGGGTCGTTAAACGAGCCCTTATGTATCACCTCTAAGTACTTCTTAGCAATATCTACTAACTCACCATCAATATCTACTAAAACGACCTCCTCAACTACGTTATGCTTAAGTACCTCTCTTAAAGTTGCACCATCACCACCACCTATTATTAAGACTTTCTTAGGTTTTGGGTGGGTGATCATTACTGGGTGGACTAATGATTCATGGTATAAGTACTCGTCAGCCTCCGTACACTGTATCGAACCGTCAAGTATTAAAGTCCTACCGAACTCCTCAATCTCAACTATCTGGACGTGCTGGTACTTAGTCTTCACATCAAGTAGTATCTTCTTCAAAGACATTACTAACGATACTGTCCTTGATACAGGTTCAAACACTAGTGTGTTGGGGTTCATACACTAATCACAGTATGATTTTAAGTTAAGTATTTATAAGTCTAATCCTTAGGGAAGTACTTTAAAGTCTTCTGAGGTGTTATGACGTAGATCTCTAGTAGTTCCTTCAAACCACTCCCTAAGACCTTAGGTATTAGGACCTTCTCCAACTGGAATAGACCTGCGTGATCATCCATAAACACCGAGATCTTAACAGGCCTCTCACCAGGGTCTACCTCAACCCTCTTAATACTTAACGCTGATACTGCATGCATATCAACCTTACCTAACTTATAAGGTATTCTAGCCCTACCCTCAGACATATCTAAACCGTCAGCCACCTTAGTAATACCGCACTCTATAGTTAGGCATTCAGCGTCGTAACTACTAGCGTAGATTGAATGTAGTACCTCCTGTCTAATACTTACTAACCTCCTCGTAGGTAGGTCTAAGGAGGTCTTCAACACCCTATCAACTATGTCTTTAGCTATTAAAGCACCTACGTACTCATGATTAACCCTATGTATTGAATTACCTATATCGTGTAGGTAGGCTGATAAGAAGATTATTAACTTAACATCATCTAAATTCTTAGCTGTACCATCCCTTAAAGTAGTTAACTCAATACCCCTCCTAATAATGAGGTCTAGAAGTTCTAATGAGGTCCCTGCAACTATCTTAGCATGTACTATACCGTGGTCGTTATATTTAAGCCTGGTAACAGCCATGATGTTACTCATCCTTAACAACTCATTCACTTCATCATCTTCCTCTAACACCTTACTAACCCTCTGTAGAACCCCTGACGTACTGATATGCTTACTGTATAGTTGAGGTGAGACTATAACCACGTAACAACCCTATAATGTATTTATAGGTGGTTAAAATATTCAGCTGATGACGTACTCATCAACTAATCAGTTGCGTGGGCCTCATCAACTCAGTACTTCATAACATCATCTAGTACTATTCTAATATTGGTATTATTACTTACGTAGGAGACCTCAACAGGTATGTTGTACGTAGCTTCAAGACCTTTAATAATTACTGCTGAGTCACACCTCACCTCATACGTTTTAACCCTTACCTCCCCTAAAGGACGTACGTACTTAGTGACCTCCCCTAAATACGTCTTACTGAAGTTACTACACGTACTATTTAGTACTAACTCATTAACTAGTAAGTTGCTTAGGTCTTCAGTAAAGTATGCAGTCCCTAACTTAGGGAGTAGGTAGTTACTTAAGTAGTGTTCAGTATCGTAACGTATTAAGTAGTACTTAACGACGCTTACGTTTTCAGAACCCCCACTCTGGTTAATGAATGTAGGCTGTACTAGGAATATTAACCTATCATACACGCCTAACACCGTAGTATTCACTAGTAAGTTACCTGAGACGCTATATACGAGGGCAGCGTTGGTGTTATTACCCTCAACCAACGACTTCAGAACTTCATAAGGTTTTAACGTTGTGGAGGTAGCTTCAGAAGCTGACGGTCTGTAGGTATAGTATGCAAACACTGTAAGAACTGATAACACGACTACCACTAAAGCTATAGCTAAAGTCTTAGGTATGTATAACCTATGTCTAGTCTTCCTAACCTTAACTACCTTACCTACAGCCTTCTTCTGTTTTTTAATAGTTAACCCCCAACTAATCAATACGTAGTCATATTTAAGTACTTGGTAATACCTCCTAACGTTAATTATTTAGGTATTTTATTTACTTTGAAGAGGTACATGTTTTTAAGACTTGTACTACTTGAGTAGTTGGAGGGTGGTTGAGTGAGTGAGAGGAGGGTAGTAGATATTAAGGTGCTATGGACCAACCTCTACAAGTCTGTCAGGACTTTCCTACTAACGTTTGTTAAACCTGTTGAGAGTTCACTGTCTTATAAGGTTGTTGAGGCAGTCATAAGGAGGAAGGACTTAATTAATGAGTTAGAGGATGATAAGTACCACCTACTACTGAAGGTGAGTTTGAAGGTAGGGACGCCTAATATTAACGAGTTAGTATACTCCCTAATACCGTTATCACTTACCTACATACCTAAGATAATCTCTAGAAATACTGATTACTCTTTAGGTGTCTTCATATTTGAGGGTTTTAGTAGGCCTAAGTTGATGGCGTCAACAATAACTATTAGTAAGGATAATAACGTAGATGTTAAGTTATTAAGACCTATACTGATCTCAGTATCTCCAGACCTACCAGATACTACGATTAAGAAGAGAGCATATAAGGTATCACACATGCTCTTTAATGAAGTACTGGAATACTTCAGTAGGTACGCACCTAGGTATACAAGCTCTATAGATTCGTTAGGTCTTACTAAACCCTTACTAGTCATGATCTTAAGGGCCTCCTCCGAAAGACATGATGAGATTAAGGCTGTAGTATCAGACGGTAGTGAGTATAGGGAGGTTAGAATACCTGTTAAGATCCCTTCATGGAGTTTAAACGACTTACCACCTAAGATAGTAGATGACATCAACACAATGATTGTAAGCCCTGTAGTTAGGGGTTATGACTTCGCACCTAAGGGGGCCTTCATAACAGGACCTCCAGGTGTTGGTAAGTCAGTCATGGCTGAAGCCCTAGCATCAGCTCTGAATTTAAGGATTGTTGAGTTAAGACCTAGTATGTATAGGTCTATGTGGTACGGAGCTACTGAGAAGATGTTAAACGCTATATTCAATCAAGTAATTAGGAGGAGGTCTGAGATAGCGTTAGTTATAGATGATGCTGAATTCGTAAGTAGTAGGAAGTACACGATCCATGAAGCACATGTGAGTGAGATAACCACTATACTATACCACCTACAGAAGCCTGAAAGACCCTTCACGATATTAACAGCTAATAACCCAGAACTTATAGACCCAGCATTATTAAGACCTGGTAGGATTGACGTATCTATAGTGTTAGGCTACCCGGATAAGGTCATGAGGCGTAAGATTATTGAGAGGGATGTGAGTAGGTATAGGATTAAGGTTCAGGAAGGTGTTATAGACTCCATAGTTGGGGTGACTAAGTGGTTCTCAGCAGCTGAAGTCAACGCATTTGTGAGGTTAGCTGCTAGTAGGGGTGGAGGTAGGATAAGCCCTGAAGATGTTGAGTGGGCTAGGAAGAGAGTGATTGTGAACGTCAGTGAGAGGAGGTCTATACAGGAATTCCTTAAGTGGTGGGTCTCTAAAACTCAAGGTATGGTGATAGCCTACATACCGAGTGGGAATGAGGTTGAGTAGTTAGGCTTAAGTCCCGCTCCTAATAGCTTCAGTAACTACTTTAGCACAGTACTTAAGTACGTACTTCTTAAGGCCTATACGTAGTAGTAACTTATGGAGTAGTGGTAGTTTGAGGGGTGCTCCAGCAGCTTTAGGGTGACCACCGCCACCGAGTCTAACAGCTAGTTCCCTAATGTTCAACTCATTACTCCTAATACTTAAGCTACCCTCCTTACACACAACCACTACATCAGCGTTGACTCTACTCATTATGAAGTGTGCTATATATGATGTAGAACTCTCCTCCCACTCCTTAACTACGAAGGCAACCTTAACACCGTCGATAACTGATATCAACACCTTCTTAAGTACTTCACCATAAGTTCTTAAATCCCTATCAACTACATCCTCAACACATTTAAGTACTTCATCATCTAATCCACCGTTAAAACCGCTTAACTTACTTATTAAGTACTTCCTCCACTTATTACCGCCTCTACAGACTACATACCTGCTTAAGTAATTACCTAGGTAGTTGTTGAACACCCATAAATCTACAGAGCATGTAGCATTAGCAAGTAGTTGTGACTCATTATCGAGTAGTCCTAAACTACTGACTACAACACCAGCACTACATGTGTTAGGGTTTAGGTAGAGGTTAACACCTAGGTTAACTAACTCGTTAATCCAAGAACCCTGCCATACGTGGTGGTCAAACCAGTAGATCTTAGTACCCTCACCCCTCAACCTACGTACCTCATTAAGTAATGACTCATAAGTCCTATGGTTAATACCTAAATCACTTATGAATAACTCATCACAACTTAACTTATTAAGGACTCTATGTAGGTTATGCGGTTGTGTAAGTAATATACTGATTTTAGAGTCATCAACTCCTCTAACCCTTAAATACTTAAGTATTAACGCTGCAGATGCAACACCGTCTAAATCAGTATGAGTTACTATCACAGTACCTGACATGTCATACCTAATGGGTAGGTATACACTACTTAAATTCTTTACTGCCATAGTTTTAAACATGAGCTTGATTAATCAGATTTTTTACTAGTTAAAACAACTATATACCGGATATACAGGGGTGTGTTAAATGAGGTACCAGACAGTTTTAGCTGTTGTTGTAGTAGCTATAGTAGCAGTAGCTGTAGGTTACTTCGTAGGTACTACATCAGCACCACCACCTAAGACAGTAACTACGACTACAACGGTAACCACGCCTACAACAATAACTACTACATTGACTCAGAGGGTAACTACTACAGTTACTACACCGGTCACAGTAACTAAAACTCCTGAGAAGCTTAAGGTAGCATTCATCTATGTAGGCCCTATAGGTGATTACGGTTGGAGTCATGCACATGAGGTTGGTAGACGATACATCACTAACTTATTCAAGGATTATATAGAGACTACCTACGTTGAATCTGTTGAGGAGCCTAAAGTATACGACGTTATTAAGAAGTTGATTGGTGAGGGTTATAAGTTGATATTCACTACGAGTTTCGGCTTCATGGACGGTACTTTAAAAGCTGCTCAGGAATTCCCTAACGTCATATTCTTCCACTGCTCAGGTTATAAGAGATGGGATAATATGGGTACTTACTTCGCAGACCTCTACCAACTCTACTACCTCAACGGGTTGATGGCTGGTGCATTAACTAAGTCTGGTAAGGTTGGTTATGTAGCAGCCCACCCAATACCTGAGGTTATCAGACATATCAACGCGTTTGCCTTAGGTGTTAAGGAGGTTAACCCTAACGCTAAAGTGTATGTTAGGTGGATTCATGCTTGGTACGACCCAGCTAAGGCTAGGTCAGCTGCTGAGTCGTTAATTGCTGAGGGTGTTGACGTACTAGCCTTTACTGAGGACTCACCAACAGTTATTGAGGTTGCTGAGGAGTACTATAAACGTGGGATGCCTGTATACGCATTCGCGCACTACAGCCCGATGCTTAAGTTCGGACCTGATGTAGTAGTTAGTGGTCAGTTAGTACGTTGGGAAGCTATCTACGAGGATATAGTAGCTAAAGTACTTACTGGAGTCTACAACACTACGAACTTAAGGAATGTAGATTATTGGTGGTTACTGAGTGAGGGTGCTGTTGAGTTAGGTGCTGATCATGGAGTCCCTATAAACCCGAAGTTCATACCTATGTTGAAGGAGGTTAAGGTTAAGGAGAAGATCACTGGTGTGGAGATGAATGCCTACGACTTAGTAATGCTTAGGTTGAAGCAGATGAGTGAGCCTAGACCGACCTTCGACCCGTTCTGTGCTGTTAAGGAACCGATACTTACTCAGGACGGTAAGGTGTTGGTAAGACCTGGTGAGTGTTTAGGTCATGACGACCTATGGAATATGATGGTATTCGTAGATAACGTCGTCGGTTCAATACCTGTGAGTTAGTAATAGGTGTGTGTTGTGGTAAATCAAACCTCTTTTTTACATGGTAAGTCGATTCTCGCTAAGGACGTAGTTTTAAGTGTTAGTGGGTTGAGTAAGAGGTTCGGTAATGTAGTTGCTTTAAGGAATGTAGACCTAGAGTTACGTAGTAATGAGATACACGTCCTACTAGGTGAGAACGGTGCTGGTAAGACAACACTAGCAAATATAATCTACGGTATCTACAGACCTGATTCAGGGGTTATAAAGTTCTTCGGTAAGGAAGTCGATATTAGGTCTCCTAAGGATGCTATATCTTACGGGATAGTCTTAGTACAGCAACATCCAATGCTGATAGAGAGGATGACAGTAGCTGAGAACTTAGCGTTAGGGTTTAAGGGGTTAGGTTTACTGGCATCACCTAAAAACATAATTAGGGTTATTAAGGAGGTTAATGAGAAGTACGGGATCTCTGTAGACCCTGAAGCATTAGTGAGTAACCTATCCTTTAGTGAGAAACAGCAGGTAGAGTTGATTAGGGCTTTACTACTTAATGTTAAGTTATTAATACTTGATGAACCGACAACTATGTTAACATCTTATGAGAGGAGGAAACTCTTCACAATACTTAAGAAGTTAGTTAGTGATGGTAGGTCTATACTATTGATAACCCATAAGGTCTTAGAGGCTTTAGAGGTTAGTGACTGGATTACTGTTTTAAGGAGGGGTGAGGTAGTAGCTTCAAGACCTAAGGATACGTACTCAGTTGATGAATTAGTTAAGTTAGTTGTAGGTGATAATGGTGGGTTAGGTGGTAATGCTAGCCCTAGTAAAGTTGTTGAGTTAGGTGGTGATGTCTTAGAGGTTAAGGACCTCGTAGTACTTAATGACGTAGGTGGTGTAGCAGTTAATAAAGTCTCGATCAGTGTTAGAGGTGGTGAGATCGTAGGTATAGCAGGTGTTACTGGTAATGGTCAGAAGGAGTTGTCGGAGGCTATAGCGGGTTTGAGGAAGGTAAGGAGTGGTAGGATACTGATTAACGGTGTTGACGTAACTAATAAAGGACCTAGTAGTAGGTTTAGAGCTGGTCTAGCCTACATACCTGAGGAGAGGTTGAAGTATGGGGTTGTAGGTGATATGAGTGTTGCTGAGAATTTAATTCTTAAGGACTACGACAGATTCAGTAAGTTCACAATACTTAAGCTAAGTGATGCGGTTAAGGTTGCTGATGAATGTATAAAGACCTTCAACATAGTTACTAGAGGACCTTCAGAGAAGGTGAAGGCGTTATCAGGAGGTAATATTCAGAAGTTAATCATCGCTAGGGAGTTGAGGTTAAACCCTAAGGTAGTTGTAGCTCATAACCCTACATTAGGTCTTGATTTGAGGTCAACCTCTATAGTACATGAGCACCTACTAAATATCAAGTACAGTGGTTCAGGAGTACTTCTAATCTCTGAAGACCTTGACGAGGTGATTAAATTATCTGATAGGGTTTTAGTGATGTATAGAGGTGGTATAGTTTATGAAGGGGTTAGAGGGTGTTCTAGAGAGGTTTTAGAGAGGGCTATGTTGGGTATCGTAGATGTTTAGGGTTAAGGTCCTTAGACGTTACGACGTCTCAAGCAGGTTTAAGTTAGTTACTTATTTAACATCATTCATAGTGGGTATCACCCTCTTCATATTGTTTGAGACTTTATTAGGGGCTAACCCTTACGAGGTTGTGGATAGGTTATTCATAAGACCTCTAACATCTTACGATGACTTCAGAGTTAGTATTAGGTATACAGTCCCTATAGGTATTATAGCTTCAGGCTTACTACTCGTTTATAGGGCAGGTATATACTCGATAGGTGCTGAGGGTCAGATGGCTGTAGGTGCTGTATTCGCTGCTTGGGTAGCATACACGTTAAGTCTAGGTAGCCCTACATCAGTACTAGCAGCCCTCTCAATAGGTATGTTAGGGGGTATTATATGGGGTTTACTACCAGCTATTCTTAAAGCGTTGTTAAACGTTAATGAGGTATTAACTACTTTAATGATGAACTTCATCGCATACTCACTAGTTGATTACTTAATCTACGGCCCTTGGAGGAGTCCTAAGTCTTACGGCTTCCCACTAACAGAACCTATACCTACAGCATTCACCATACCTACATATGAGGGTATACCGGTGATTAACTTCCTAGTACTCCTAACAGTAGTTCTCTTTACTTACGTAGTTGCTAGGATGAGTAAGTTAGGTTTTCAGATTAGGGCTTACGGGTTAAACCCGTCAGCAGCATATGCTTCAGGGATGAGCTTCTTTAAAGTAGTCCTACTGAGCTTCATCATCAGTAGTGCTTTAGCTGGTTTAGCAGGTGCTCTACAACTACTATCTATACATCAGAGGTTAGGGCCTAAGTCATGGAGTGTTACTGAAGGTTTAGGGTATACAGCTATAGTTGCTGCATGGATCTCAAGACTTGAACCACTAGCTGTGGTACCAGCATCCCTACTGATGGGTGCTTTAGTTAATGGTGGGTTAGCTATTAAGGCTGTGTTAGGTCAGTCAGAAGGTGTTGTGAACCTCATGAACGGTATGATACTACTATCTATAGTTGCTGCTGAGTTCTTCATAAACTACAGGTTAGTGGTTAGGCTTAGGTGATCATATGATTGATATAGTCTTAATAGGTAACTTCATATTCTTAACACTGAAGAATGCAGTACCTCTAATCCTAGCAACGACTGGTGAGGTAATTACTGAGAGGTCTGGAGTTATTAACTTAGGTGTTGAGGGCTGCATGATTGTTGCTGCCTTAGTAGGTGTTGTAACTACCTTATTAAGTGGTAATTACTTAGTAGGCCTCCTACTAGGTGGTTTAGTAGGTGCTCTACTAGCATTACTACACGGCTTAGCAACTGTTGTATTCGGTGCTAATCAGATAGTCTCAGGTATAGCTACTACTATGGTAGGTCTCGGAATAACATCACTTCTAGGTAGGGGTTATGTCGGTAGGTCACTCCTAGGTTTAAGGCCTAGTCCGTTATACCCGTACGACATACCATTACCTGATTACCTCAAGCCTTTAGCATCAGCTATAGTTAAGCAGGATGTAGTGGTCTACATATCGATAATAATACCTATACTGTGTATGTGGTTCTTATTCAAGACTAAGTTAGGGGGTGCTATTAGAGCTTGTGGTGAGAATCCAGTGATTGCTGAGTCATTAGGTGTTGATGTTGTTAAGACTAGGTTACTAGCTGTAGGTTTAGGTGGTTTCTTAGTAGGTCTTGGAGGTGCTTACCTATCATTAGGTATTGTAGGTAGTTGGGTTGAGAACATAACCGCAGGTATTGGTTGGGTTGCTGTAGGTTTAGTAGCGTTCAGTATGTGGGTACCTTTAAGAGCTCTACTAGCTTCGTATATGATGGCGTCTTTAATATCTATATCATACATGCTTCAGGGTAGGGTAGGTATAAGTAGTTACTTCCTATCGATGATACCATACATAGCAACTATAGCTATACTAGCTATAGTCAGTGTAGAGAGGTTTAGATTGAGGTTAGGGGCACCAGCAGCTCTAGGTAAGCCATACATACGTGAGGAGAGGTTAGGTTAGAGTTAAGATTTAATATCTCTAGTAGGTATTTAGATTGTGTGTGTTATGAGGCTTGATGAGTTAAGTAATGAGATCTCAGAAGTTATCTCTAAGACTGTTAAATCCGTAGTAGCACTCTTCACAGTAAGTTATGCTTACGACTTCATGCTTAACCCAGTACCTATCAGGGGTGCTGGTTCAGGCTTCGCAGTTAGTAAGGACTTAATAATAACTAATAACCACGTAGTCAGTGGTAGTTCACAAATAACTGTAGTTACATCTGACGGTTCTAGAAGTATTGGTAGGGTTGTGTCAGTAGCTCCCTGGAAGGACTTAGCATTAATTAGTGTTGAGGAGGACTTACAACCTATAGCGTTAGGTGATTCATCAAAGATCAGGATAGGTGAGTTAGTATTCGCTGTCGGTAACCCGTTAGGTCTTTGGGCAGGACCTACAGTAACTATGGGTGTGGTTAGTGCTGTCGGTAGGACCATAGCTGCGAGTCCTGAGTTAATACTTGAGGACTTAATACAGACTGATGCAGCGATAAATCCAGGGAATAGTGGGGGACCGCTAATAAATATTAGGGGTGAGGCTGTAGGTATAACCACAGCTATAATACCCTACGCTCAGGGGATAGGCTTCGCAATACCTATAGATGAGGTTAAACTATTCTTAGAACATATCAGGAAGTACGGGAGGGCTGTTAGGGCTTGGGTAGGTGTTTACGTAGTTGATATAACTCCAGAACTAGCTAAGACGTATAGACTACCTGTAAGTAACGGCGTTATAGTAGTTAAGGTCTTAAGAGGTTCACCAGCTGATGAAGTAGGTTTAAGACCTTCAGATATAATAGTAGAGGTTGACGGTACCCCAATAAAGACATCTAAAGAACTTAGAAGACTTACTGAGAAAGGTATTGAGAAAGGCTACATAGAAGTTAAGATTATCAGAGGTTCTAAGGAATTCCGTGTAGAAGTACCTCTAATCATAGAGTAACATTAAATAATCAGTAGTTAAAACACTTCAAGTAATTTAATTTTTGGTGAGGGTTATGCCTGAAACTTCAGACGTTGGTAATAAACTTAAGGAATGGATTAAATACTTTAAAGAAGCTAGAGATATTAGGAGGAAGTATGCTAACTGGGACTTCATAAGGTCTCACTCCTAAGTTAAGGATAGCTCTAGAATACTATATAGAGACAGGTGACCTCTTCAACGCAGCTAAATTAGCTGGTATGTCTATGGAGGAATTTAATGAGTTAAGGATTAAGGCAGGGATACCCAGCATTGGTTAACGTTATAGCCGATACCTCATTCCTGATAGACTGGATTAGATATTCGAAGAGTAAGTTAATATTCAAACTCTTCAACGTCATCTACATACCTGAAAATGTCTTAAATGAGATTAAGGGTGAACGTGCGTTGATATAGGTTTCAGAAGGTCTGGAGGAGGGGAGTTTAGCTATATTTCCAGAACTACCGGAGATTTCTAGAGAGGCGTTAGACTTAGTCGTTAGGAGTAGGAGGGTTCCTGTAAGACCTGTAGACTATCCTGAAGCATTCTGCTTAGTAGTTGGTAGGAGACTAGGAGACTTAACTTCACTGTATTAACTGAGAACGGAGGTGCTATAGCTTTAAAGAACTACGACCCAGAATACTCTGGAGTTGAGGTGTTGAGAGGTATTGACATTATCTATAGGTTATGGAGGTTAAATCACTTGAACAGCTTTAAGGATGAGCTAGAACTCTACCAAAGGGAGACTAAACATATATATTCGAGGAAAGACTTAGTTAAATATAGTGATTACTTGAAATGAGGATTGACGCGGATAAGATTAGGGAGTGGGTTGAGTATTTTAAGGAGGCTAGGGAGATTAGGAGGAGGTATGCTAATTGGGATTTTATTAGGTCCCAACCACTTAATGTGAGGATAGCGTTGGAGTACTATATAGAGACTGGTGATTTTAGGACTGCAGCTAGGATCGCTGGTATGGGTGTTGATGAGTTCGTAGATATGGCTAAGGACTTAGCAGGTATACCTAGTGTTGGTTAGGTTTTCTTAGGGCATAAATTATTGATAGGACATACACTACATAACGGTCTCCTAGCTCTACAGTAGGTCCTACCATGAGCTATTAGAGTTAGATGTGTTTTAAGGTAGTAGTTAGGTGGTAGTAGCTTATGTACCTTCTCCTGAATCCTTAAGTAATCATCACCTCTCTCAATAATACCTAACCTACTTAAAACCCTCCTAATATGTGTGTCTATAGGGAATACAGGCTCACCCCTACACATCAGTAGGAAAACATCAACAGTCTTATAACCAATACCTTCAATACTAAGTAGTAAGTCTCTAACCTCCTCAGTGGGCATAGTTAGTAATCTATCTACAGAGTCTAAATTACTTAAGACCCTAGCTAACTCCTTAATAATTAACGTACGCCTCCTATACATACCTGCAACCCTTACAGCATCCTCAATCACTTCCGGAGGTTTGTTAAGGATTACCTGAGGGGTTAACACCACACATACACTTCTTAAGTTGTTGAAGGCCTTCATAGCTAACTCATCACGAGTGTTTTGAGATAATATTATAGCTACTAAGACCTCAAAAGGATTATAACCCCTCCTACATAGGTAGTAAGCTATGAAGTCCTCATCCTTTAAATTCATGTAGTTACTGAGTGTATCAACTATGTGTTTCAGGTCTAACACGTAAGTCCTTAAGTAAGTTGTTTAAAAAAAGATTATAATGTTTTAGGTAGTTCAACACCTAATTTCTCAGCTACATCTGTGAGTAGTTTCCAAGTGCTTAAGTCTATAGGTATCCCATTCCTTAACCTCTCCTCATAATTCCTATCTTCAGGTTCTCCAGGTAGTAAGACTTCATTAGATCCTTGAGCTGGTTTACAGCTCTTTAATATCCTTACTAATGAGTCGATATCTCTTAAGTAATCACTGTAGTCTCTAAATGCTGTTGGGTCGATCACTAACATGAAGAATCCTCCCTGTGTTGATGGGTGGTTGATTACGTACTTACTTAAGGTACCTCCACTCAATATTGCTGAGAGTACCTCAATAACTAGTGATATTGCGTAGCCTTTATAACCACCGAATGGTAGTAGTATACCTTCATATGCTTCCTTAGGGTCTGTAGTAGGTCTTCCATCCTTAGTTAACGCTATCCCCTCAGGTATCTTCTCACCTTTTAAGGCGGCTAGTCTAATCTTGAATGCAGCTATAGCACTTGTAGCCATATCAATAACTATAGGTTTAGATGATGTAGGGAATGCGATACTTATTGGGTTAGTACCGAAGACTGCCTCACCACCACCCCAAGGAGCTACACGTGCTGGTGCGTTAACAGTTGCTAGACCTATTAAGTTATTCTTAACAGCTCTTAAAGTATAGTATGCTAACATACCTACATGACCTAAATTCCTAACACCTACAGCGGCTAGACCTACAGACCTACACTTACTTATGGCTAAGTCAGTAGCTCTAGTAGCTATAGGTATACCTAAACCATTACCACCATCAACTAAAGCTACAGCAACACCGTCCTTAACAATCCTAAACTCTGAAGTAGGTTTAACATAACCCCTCTTAATACCCTCACCATAGTAAGGAATCCTAATAACTCCGTGGGAATCAACACCTCTTAAATTAGCAAGTACTAAATGATCAGCTATTAAATCAGCATCCACCTTAGGAACTCCATACCTTACAAAACACTCAGAAGTAAACCTACGTAAATCATCAGCTAAAACCCTAACATAATCAACCAAAGTACCACCACACTACTAATAAAGACTTAAATTTAAAAATATTGAGGTACCTACATCAACTCCAACCACAGTATGTTATGTTTACCCTAACAGTAGTAGTTGACTGTTACATGCTCAAGTCAGTAGATTCTCTATAAGATTTTTAAACCAATGTTTAAAGTATTTTGGGTGTACGGTATGAGTGCTGAAGATTCTGTTGGTAGGGCTTTAGGGAGGGTTGTACTCTACGCAATACTAGTAGCTGTGGTGATGGGTGTTCTACAGTGGTTCTTTACACAGGGTGTTGAGATGCTGTATGAGGTGACAAAGCTTGGAGGGTTCTTAGTGTTGAAGGACTACGCAGTATACGTCTACATCATAGTATTACTCGTTCTTGGTTGGATGATCGTAAGTGCTGTCGCATCAATGTTTTACGTGATGTTAAGACCTAAGTATGGAGTCTCTACAGCAGCAGCTGTTAGGAGTATGGTTAGGATACTTGGACTCGGGGCACTACTAGCAGGTATTGCAGGCGGTGTTGCTGGAGGTGCTGCTGGTGTAGCTTTAGGAGGTTTTATAGGTTTAGTCATAGGCTTCGCAACCCAGCAAGTACTTGGGCAAGCAGTTGCAGGGATGTTCATACTACTCGCTAGGCCGTTCAAAATAGGTGACTTAGTTGATGTAGCAGGTGAGAGTGAAGTTAAGGTAAGGGATATAACAACAATGTTCACCGTAGTTGAGAGGAAAGACCGTACAGAAGTACTAATACCTAATAACATACTCATAGGTCAGAAAATCGTAATTAGAGAAAGAGCTAAAGAGTAAAGATATTTAATAGTTTATTTTTAAGTCGTTTTAACTGATTTTACTTAATCGCTAAAGCCTACTTCAACTTACTTAATCCTCCAATACCTTAAGAATATTATGATGAGGGATCCGAACGTCACACCATGTAGGAATCCTAAGAATATGATAAACGATATTAACGTTATTATGTCTGAGGTAAATATCGTGTATCCTAAGTACTTATAAGTGAGTAATTCATGAGGTATCCTACATACTGGATATGCGATGATCCAGTAAGCTATTGTTGATAGTAGCTTATACTTAATGAATGAAGGGACTAGGAATAAGTCGTAGATAAGTCCGAAGGTACCGTATATTAATGTCGTGATTACTACGTAACCTATATACATTAGTGGGTGTAGTGGTATGTTGATTATGTTGGTTAGTAGTAAGGTTATGGACATAGAAAGACCTAAGGTGAGGGAGGACCATAAACCAAAAAATGGAGGTATTTTCTTAAACATACCCTCTACAGTTTATATATGCCGAAGAGGTTAAGCCATGATAGTATTGTGAATATTACCCAGAAGGTAATTGCAAGTGCTTGCCATATAAGTAGTATTGTCTTAGGTCTTAACTCCTTAGGCATCTTCAACCATGTATACAGTATTACTGACTGACCTACAGGTAGTAGTGATACTGCGATAGCCGAACCTAAGAGTACGAACCATAGGGGTGCTGCAGCCCACATCATGATCAGTACGGCTACACCGCAGGCTATGACAAACATATGGTATATAGCTCTGAATGAGTTGAAGCGGTAGACTGCTAATGCATAAGCTATGATCCAGACAATCATTGTTAGGGATGCACATATAGCAGCTGTAGGTGTTGTTATGAATGGTAGTATGATTATACCTATAGCTACTATAGCTACGAATACGTAGAACCTCTTCTGTAGAGTCTTCTTAAAACCTAAGATAGCATCTGCAATATATCTTGACGTTCCATCCCAAGCACCAAGTACTGTAGGATAGAGTACTAGGATTGATAAGAATATGAAGAAGTACCAGCCGAAGTCACCTAACCATACCCTAAAGAACTCTGCCTGAGCTGTAACGACAGCAAAACCTGAAGGGGCTAAACCCCTCGGATGTAGTATACAACCTGCTAGATACATAAATATAAAACACCCATACAGTGCTAGGGGTAGGTAAATACCTATTAAATCCTGAATAAGTACTTTATTCCATAACCTCATCTTCTCGAATTCTGTAGGGTTAGTATAGTCGAATAACCACCCCTTACCTAAACGCTCCATCATCTCACTACGTTCCCCACCCTCACCCCTAGCTACTATACCGGAGATTTTCCTAGCCTCTACCTTATAGTACGTCATACCCCAACCCCTCTCAGTAAACCACATAGGATATCTAAGTGGTTCGTTGTAATCTCCGCCAAACCCCCAACCCATCCATGAGAGTACAGTCCATAAACCAAGTACTGGAGGAATGTAGCCGAAACTTACTAAACCTATGAAGAAATCTCTAACTGTTGTTGGTGTCGAAACTAAAGCAGCTGTGATTAAAGTCCCTGAATATAGGATAACGTACATTACTATAGCTATAACCTCAATAACCCTGTAAACATACTTCGGAAACCATATCACTATCCATACTAGGAATGCATTCACCACCATGAGGACGTAGTACCAAGGCCATACATCCTTAATATTGAATAGTGCCATAACAGCTGATGTGAGTGAACCGGAAAGTCCTGCAAGACCGGTTACAGGGAATAATATCATTACCTGAATTAAGAGTATCCAAAAGGGGATCCCAGCCCAAGTCCTCCAATACCTCCTAGTAGGGTGCTCACCAGTATAGAGTGTGTACCTAGCATGTAAGTAATCATTAACTATCTTAACACCTGCTGAGACAAGACCAGCCCAAGCAGCCCCGAAATAACCCTTAGCACCTATGAAAGCACCAGTAATTAACTCACCAGTACCTACCTCCTGAGCCATCATAACCCAGCCAGGACCTACAAGCTTCCACCTACTCATAAAGCTCTTAGACTCAGGCGGAGGTTCAGGAACCTTCATAACCTCATACTTCTCACCGAGGATTTCAACAGACTTAGACTCACTAGACATACAATCCCCATTAAATGTTAGATTTACTGATTAATAAGTTTTATAATTTAAGTAGTAGTGTGTAGTGATAAACTTCGAGGACGGTAATACAACTTTTAAGAGGACTTTTAATCTTATTGCAATGTCTAAGACTCATTAATCATGGTGATTTAAGTTATAAAATTTTATGAATATTCATTAAGGTTTATAAGAGATTGTAAGGTTATATGATAGGGTGTGTGTCTAAAACAACTCTTTACTTGTTAATAATTGTTGCTGTACTTGTTATTGGTGTAGGGGCTTATGTGGTGTTACGGCCTGGGGGAGGGGCTGAGGCTTATCCTACAAAACCTATAACTGTATATGTTCCATGGTCGGCTGGTGGAGGGACTGACTTAACAACTAGGCAGATTGCTGCTTATCTACAATCGAAGTTCGGTGTTCAGGTAAACGTCCTTAATAGGGTAGCTGGTGGAGGTGCTGCAACAATGTATGTAGGGGCTAAGGAAGCTCCAGACGGATACACACTTACTGCTGTAACCATAGAGTTGAATATGTTCCCACATACTGGGGCATTAAACATTACTTATAAGGACTACGAACTTATAGCAATGCTTATATGTAATCCAGCAGCTGTAGCTGTTAGAGCAGACGCTCCTTGGAAAACTCTTAAGGACCTCCTAACATATATTAAGGAGCATCCAGGGGAGCTTAAGGCTTCAGGTACAGCTACTGGCGGTGTATGGGATATAGCTAGAGTAGGACTACTTAAGGCAGCAGGTATAGATGTTAATGCATTACCTTGGGTCCCTAGTGCGGGATTCGCCCCAGCACTTCAAGAACTTCTTGCTGGAGGTATTCAAGTAGCAATCGGTGGTAGTGGGGAGGTTAAACCATATAAGGATGCAGGTCAGATTAGAGTCTTAGCTGTAATGAATGATAAGAGGGTTGAGGGGTTAGAGGATGTCCCCACACTTGTAGAGTTAGGTTATAACTTCAGTATCTGTGGATGGGCTGGTCTCGCAGCTCCGAAAGGAACACCACCTGAGATCATTAATAAGTTAGCAAATGCTGTTAAGGAAGGTTATTACTCAGAACAATTCCAGAAATTCCTTAAGGAGAGAGGTTTCGTAGGTAGATTACTACTAACTAAGGAATTTGAACAATACTGTGCGAGAGAATATGAGCTTATGAGGGATTTACTTAAGGTAGCAGGTTATGCTAAGTAGCTGATGTATGAGGTGTTTAATTTAGATGGTAGATGAGTTTAAACCTGGAAGTTTTTTCTTCTCAATCTTCCTCCTAATAATCTCTGTCTTACTCTTAAGGGAGTCTTTCAAGATAAATACTCTAGGGATAGGATGGGGTGGTCCTAGATTCTTCCCTCAAGCACTCATAACTTTCTTACTCCTCCTAAGTATTATATTAGTAGTTGTGGAGGGAGGTAAGTTCTTTAAGTACTTAACCCTAAGTAGGAATAATAGAGTTCCTTCCGTGAGGTGGGGGGAGGTATTACCTGTTATCTTAGTACTGGTAGCATCACTTATTTATGTACTGGTCATAAAGATTGTCGGTTACTTCATCACTACATTCACGTTAAGTTTTATTGTTTCGTTAATGTTTAGAGCTAGGGTTTTAGATGCGTTATTAATAGCAACGGTAATAACTCTCAGCATATGGTTTCTCTTTAAAGTACTGCTTTCAGTCCCACTCCCGGAGGGGATGTTTGGATGGTAGGTATTGATGTGATTTACGATATCCTAACCCCTAAAATTATCATTACAATGCTACTAACCTCATTTTACGGTTTATTCATTGGGGCTATGCCTGGTCTAACAGCTACTATGGCAGCAGCTCTCTTAGTACCTTTTGCATTCTGGCTTGATCCTTTAACAGCTCTATCGATGATAATAGTTATGGATGTCCTAGCTATATGGGCAGGTGATGTACCAGCAGCTTTTGTGAGGATTCCTGGGACACCAGCAAGTGCTGCCTATACTGACGATATGTATGAGTTAACAAAGAAGGGGAGGGGTCAGATAGCATTAAGTATATCTCTTTTAGGGTCAACTCTAGGTGGTTTAATAGGTGTGTTTGCCCTAATACTTTTCTCCCCTGAACTAGCTAGATTCGCCATAAATTTCTCTAGTAGTGAGTTCTTCTGGTTAGTGATTTTTGGACTCATAAGTAGTGTTCTTGCTGTTAGGGGGTCTGTAATTAAGAGGATGACCTCATTAATCCTTGGACTTCTAATCTCATTAATAGGGTTTGACCCAGTCTTTTATTCATCAAGACTTACCTTCGGTATCCCGGAGTTAGAAGGTGGTTTAAGTTATATCCCAATTCTGATAGGGGTCTTCGGTATGTCTGAAGTTATACGGAGAGTATACTACAAGACGAGAGGTGTAACTATAACATTACCACCTACAGAGTTTAAAGCTTTAGAACTCATAGCTACTGGTTTCTCAACCATAAGGAAATACTTCACACGTTTTATTACAGGTTCGATAATAGGTGTTATTATAGGGGCATTACCTGGGGCTGGGGCAGATATAGCTGCTTGGTTATCCTATAACATCTCATATAGATTTTCTAAGAATAAGGATGAGTATGGGAAGGGGTCTGAGGAGGGTATATTAGCAGCTACATCAGCTAATAACGCATCGTTAGGTGGGGCATGGATCCCATCATTAGTCTTCGGAATACCTGGAGATTCAGTAACTGCTATAGTGTTAGGGGTTATGATGATGAAGGCTATCATTCCAGGACCGAGGATATTTGTCGAGCAGGGTAGACTAATAACGAGTCTCTTCATAATATTCTTGATTGCTAATATATTGATTATACCTCTAGGTATACTCACGATAAAAACACTTGGGAGGTTGTTCCTCAGAACACCAGATTACCTTTTAGTCCCAACAATATTACTCTTCTGTATAGTTGGTTCCTACGCAGTAGACTTCACATTCTTTAATGTAGTCGTCATGATCCTCTTCGGGGTTATAGGGTTCTTCATGGATAGATACGGATTCCCCATCCCTCCAATGATACTTGGAATAATCCTAGGTAAAATGCTTGAGACATACTTCGTCATGACATTCATGAAGGGAGGAATAATAGCCTTCTTCAATAGACCGTTATCATTAGTTCTAATAATATTGATAATATTCGTAATCCTAACACCGAAATTAGGTAAAGTTGTAATAGGTAGGAGGTAGAAATCTAAACACTCCTAACGGATCATCTAATAAACTGTTTATAACTTAAAAAGTAAATCTGAAACCTACTAAACCCTTAAAAGGATATTAAATTATCATCTTTTTAAACTCTCTAGTATAGAGTATTTCGGTGATATTTTGAGTCAGTTATGGATTTTCAGGGATTTTGATAAGTGTTCTGGTTGTAGGTTATGTGAGATTGCTTGTTCGTTGAGACATGAAGGTGTTGTATGGCCTGAAGCTTCTAGGATTACTGTGTTAGAGTTTGCTCCAGGTATTGCTATCCCCCACACGTGTGTTCAATGTTATGACTACCCCTGTGTTAAGGCATGTCCTACTAACGCCCTCTACGTTGATAGTAGGACTGGTGCTGTATTAGTTGATACTGGTAGGTGTACTCTGTGTGGTGCGTGTGTTAGGGTATGCCCTGCTAGGGTACCTAAGGTCGTTAAGGGTAGGAACTACGTGTTGATATGTGATTTATGTGGTGGTGAGCCTGAGTGTGTTAAGGTATGTAAGGAGGCTGGGTTCAACGCTCTTGAATTAGTTCCTAAGCCTGAGAAAGCTTATGTAGACCCTTACATAACACTACCTGAGGTAGTAGCTTCTAAGTTATCGTCTAAGGTCTATAAAGGGTTTAGTAAGGAGGTGTTAGGTCTATGAACGGCTTCTGGGGTAAGTTACTTGAGGTTGACTTAACATCAGGTAGTCATAGGGAGGTTAAGGTATCACCAACAATATTTAGGAAGTTCTTAGGTGGTAGGGGTCTAGCTGCGTGGTTACTATGGAGTGAGTTAGGTAGTAAGTGGGAGTCTGTAGATCCTTTAGGTCCTGAAAACATGCTACTAATACTTACAGGGCCTCTAACAGGTTATTACCCAGGTATTAAGTTAATAGTCTCAGGTAAGAGTCCTCAAACTAATGGTGTCGTAGGTTCTGCAGTATCTTCAGAAATTGCGGTAGAGATTAAAGCTGCTGGTTATGACGGGATAGTTATTAAGGGTTCTTCTAAAGACCCTGTATACTTATACGTACATGATGATAAGGTTGAAGTAAGGGATGCTTCTAAGTTATGGGGTAAGACAGGGATTGAACTACTTAAGATGTTGAGGGATGATGTTAGAGTTAATTACGACTTAGAAGGTGTTAAGTCAATACCTCCAGCACTTTATATAGGTCCTGCAGGTGAGAACTTAGTTAGGACTGCACCAGTAAATGCTAAGTGGACTCACGGAGCTGGTTACGGTGGTTACGGAGCTGTTATGGGTTCTAAGAAGTTGAAGGCTGTAGTTGTTAGGGGTAGTGGACCACTACCTAAGGTAGCTAATTTAGAGGAGTTCATCAAGTTAAGGAATGAGTTAATCAGGTTAATACCTAGTAAGAACTACTGGTTTAAGTTCTGGGGTACACCTTCGGAGTACTACTTCGCAGGTAATAGGAAGAGTTCAGAACCTATAAGGAATTGGCAGGAGGAATGGCATAAAAACATTGAGTACAGCCACCACGACCTAGAGACTAAGGTATGGGTTAGGAGGTACTGGAGTGATTGGGGATGCCCACTATCATGTATGAAGGTAAGTATAGTTGATATCGACGGTAATTACTACTTAACTGACGGGCCTGACTACGAGATGGGTGCTTACTTAGGGTCTAACTTAGGTATATTCAATGTTAAGGAGTTTACAGCTTTATCAGCTATAGCTGATAACTTAGGACTATGCGGTATCCAGACAGGTAATGTTGTAGGCTTCGCATTCGAACTGTATGAGAAGGGGGTACTGACTAGGGAGGATGTAGGTTATGAGTTGAGGTGGGGTGACTTCAAAGCCGCTAGTAAGTTGCTTGAGGATATAGCTTATCGTAGAGGTATTGGTAAGGTATTAGCTGAGGGTACTTACAGAGCTGCTTTAAAGATTGCTGAGATGAAGGGTCTTAAACCTGAGGAAGTACTTAAGTATGCTGTACAAGCTAAAGGTATAGGTATTGGAGCTCACGGAATTAGGAGTAAGGCTGACTTCCCACAACCAATAGCTTACGTCTGCTCAGTCCAAGGAGGTGATCATACATCAGTTGCTGGCCTACCCATAAATACTATAGAGTCTGAATCATGGAAAGCATTCTTCGATAGTGCAGTGGTATGTTGGTTTAACCTATTCAACATACCTGAGGATACCGTGATTAAGTTCTTAAACGTAGTTACTGGTTGGGGTATGAGTAAGGATGAACTCTATAAGGAGTTAGGGCCTAGGATACTGACGTTACAGAGGGTGTTACTACTGCTTGGAGGTCCTGACGTGTACTGGGATCCGAGGGTACATGATGATAACCCACCGAGATTCTACGAACCACTACCAAACGGTCCTTACAAGGGTAAGGCTGGGGACCGTGAGGAGGTTAAGAAGCTTAAGGTACAGTACTTCAGTGAGTTAGGTTGGGATGAGTTAGGAATACCTACTAAGGAAACATTAAGTAGGTTAGGACTTACAGAGTTAGAACCAGCTGTTGAGAGGGTTAGGAAGAGGTTAGGAATTTAATGATTGTATGTATTAAATTCCTAGGTAATCTAGCTGAGTTACTAGGTAGTGAGGCATGTCTAGAATTAAATAACTGCCCATCCATAGCTGAGGTTATGTGGTCGTTAATTAAGGATAAGAACGTACCTGTAGTACCTGAACACCTAATATTCCTATCTGGGGGTAAGTCAGTAAGTCCTGAAGACAGTATATGTAGGTTTAACGAGTTATACGTTATTAGGACATTACAAGGCGGTTGAATAACCTCTCTAAACATTCAATCTTTTAAACTTTTAAATTACACCATATATTTCCAAATGTGATATCATGAGTACTCAACGTAGGGTGTTATTAGTCTTCCTACTACTTGGTCTAGTCTCACTATCTGCTGATGTTGTCTATGAGGGTGGTAGATCTGTTAGTGGTGCTTACTTAGCTGAGCTTAAAGCACCTGTAGTAGCTACAGCTTTAGTAGGTGTTGGGGAGTTCCTAGGTTTAGTATTTAGGTTATTCTCAGGCTATATAGCAACTACCCTTCAATCCCCTACAGTTTTATGGGGTTCGACACTACTAGGCTACTTAATAACAGCATTAGGTATACCTATGATTGCCTTCGCCCCTACATGGCATGAAGTAGTAGCCCTCTACATTATTGAGAGGCTTGGTAAGGGTTTAAGAGCACCTACTAGGGATGTCATCGTTGCTGAGGTCTCTGAAGGTATCGGTGTTGGTAAAGGCTTCGGTATTCATGAACTACTAGATCAGGTAGGTGCTTTCTTAGGCCCTACACTAGTTAGTATCTTAATAACGTTTTACGGGTATAGAGTAGCGTACTTAACACTCATAATCCCAGGCATGATCTCTGTATTACTAGTCGTTACAGCATGGCGTCTATACCCTAAGCTTAGATCCACTAGTGTTAAAAGTCCTAAATTAGTTGTTAGGGGTTACAGCAGTTTATTCTGGATCTACACGTTAGCAACTAGTGTATTAGCTTTAGGATTTATGCATTGGTCAATAGCTTCATACTACCTTAAAATACGTGGTGTTGTAGGTGATGCTGAGATAGGGTTTATATACGCTATAGCGATGCTTGTAGATGCTGTCGTAGCAGTACCGTTAGGTATTCTATTCGATAAGGTTAGGTTTAAGACCTTACTCATGATCCCGGCCTTAACACCTGTATTCATAGTCTTGATAATGTATGCCCCACACGAACTACTCTACTTCTCAGCCATACCTTGGGGTATTGTGATGTGTTCTGAGGAGAGTGTTATGAGGGCCTCTATAGCATTACTTGTAGAACCTCCTAAGAGGCCGTTAGCCTACGGATTCTTCGGACTGGTGTTCGGGTTTATGTGGGCTGTCGGAGGCTACATATACACTGTATTAATTGATAAACCACTCTACATGTTATTATATGCTATAGTGACATCTATAGCATCGATATACCTCTACATAGCCTTGATAATACGTTCTAGTAAGTCCTGAATTAATACTTAAGCATTCCCTACTTTAGACCTAGGAATCAACGATAGTAGAGTCCCGGTAATACTTAAGAATATGTAGATAGTTAATGAGGTCTTTATAGCAGTCATTAAATCCTCCTGCATAACCATCACTGAAGTAATTACCGATATACTGAGTGCCTGCCCTAGAAACCTCATAGTAGCTAATAACGCAGTTGCTGAACCGTAGGCCTCCCTAGGACTCATATTCATTATAGCTGTGGTGTTCGGTGATGAGAAGAATGCGAATCCAATACCTAATACAGCTAATACATAGACTAAGTACGTTATAGGGGTTTCATAATTAATGAATGTTAGGCTGAAGACCCCGGAAGTTATTGTAGCCATACCTATAGTTGCTAGTATCGACGGATCGTAACGATCTGCTAGTAAGCCAGCGATAGGTGATAACATTACCTGAAGTATTGGTTGAGTCGTTAGTATTAAACCAGCATCACTAGGTGTTAAACCACGTAGTTTCTGGAGGTAGGTACTTAATAATACCGTTAATGCGTAGGTAGCGCTATAGTTAAGTAATGCCGCTATATTAGCTGCTAATAACTTCTTCTTAAGTAGTGATGGGTTTAGTACCTTAGGACTACTACGCTCCACTAATAACGTCGTAACGAGTAAAACACTCCCGAATGACGTAGTTATGAGTCCGTATAAACTACCTATAGTTGATGTACCGTAAATAATCATAGCTATTGAGGAAGTTATAAGTAGTGATGCGGTGATATTAGGTCTTGAGGTACTACCCCATCTTAACTTTACAGTCCTTAAAGCTATTGCTAAACTCATCAACGATACGACAGTCTTGAGGGTAAATAGTGAACGCCATCCAAAGTAGTTAGTTAGGTAACCACCGACTAGAGGACCTAGACTAAGTCCTAAGTAAACAGCTGTAGTGTTTATACCTATACCTAAACCCCTCCTCTCCCTCGGTAACTCCTCACTTAAAACAGCTACTGCAGTACTTGAGATCATAGCCGCAGCTATACCTTGGAAAAACCTACATATTATTACATCAACATAACTACGTACTAAGGAGGTAAGTAATGACGTAATCATAAATAATATAATACCTAGAGTGAATACCCTCCCCCTACCTAACCAATCACTAACCCTACCAATAACTAAGACTGTAGAAGCTAACGCTATTAAGAATGCATTAACAACCCAATTAACACTAGCTAAAGACACATTAAACTCCCCAGCAATCACAGGTAATGCAACAGCTATAGACGATGTAGTAAACGGTGTAAGGAACGATGCTGTAGTCGTAACTAGTAAGATACTGTAATAACCCTTAAACACCTTCATAAATACCAATCTATAAATCCTATAAAACAATATAAATATATTTCTATCCTACCTGAAATATTTAAGGTTTGACACACCATCACTATAGGTGAGTACGACGTCACTATCTACAGATTTGAGGAGGGAGTTCATTAAGTTATTAGAGTCTGATGTTGAGTTTAGGTATGCTGTTGCTGGTTATTTAGGGCTTTCAGAAATTCTAAGGAGTATTGAGAAGTTGTGGGAGGAGGTTAGGGCTCTAAGAGAAGGACAGAACAAACTATGGGAAGAAGTTAGGGGTCTTAGAGAAGAGGTTAGGAAGTTATGGGAGAACCAGAATAAACTATGGGAAAACCAAAACAGATTATGGGAAGAGGTTAGAGCATTAAGAGAGGGTCAAAACAAACTCTGGGAGGAAGTTAGGAGTCTTAGGGAGGATATTAAGAAGTTATGGGAAGGTCAAAATAAACTGTGGGAAGAGGTTAGAGCATTAAGGGAAGGTCAGAACAAGTTATGGGAAAACCAGAATAAACTCTGGGAGAATCAGAACAGATTATGGGAGGAAGTTAAGAGTCTTAGGGAAGGTCAGAATAAGCTTTGGGATGCCTATATTAGGCTTGATAGGTATGTGAGGTCTGGATTTAGAGATTTGAGGAGGGTTTTAGGCTCTACTTTTGAGTCTTTCGCAGCTGCTTTTGTAGAGGTTATGTTGGAGGATATGGGGTATGTAGGTGTTGAGGTTGGTAGGAAGGTTTTAGTAGTTGATAATGAGGTTCTCGAGATAAATCTCTTCAGTGAGAAACCCCTAGTAGTTGGTGAGTTAACTATGCATATAGGTACTGTTGAAGAAGCACGTAGAGAAGTTGAGAAGTTGTTAAAGAGGGTTAGAGCTGTAGAGAAATTATATGGTGTGAAACCTGTATTAACAATACTGTGTGTAGCTAAGGTATCCCCTGAAGCACTAACTACGTTAAGGACTTTAACTAAGGAATCAGGTATAAAGTTGATCACCAAAGAAGATATTGAGGAGGAAGTAGGGAGTATTTAACTGCGTTTCCCCGCTAACGGTACTTGTACCCCGTTAGTAGGGTTGGGCCTTTGTGTGGGTTCATTAGCTTCACCCACACTTCATGGGCCTCTGTCGAGCCTAACGCCATGAGGCTCCCATCTGAGTGTGTAGGTTCATCACTACTCAGTACACCTCACCGCAGTGCGGATCATAGGGTCCAAGCAATTATAGTAAGGAGGTACTTTAAACATTACTCTAAGAACCAAATATTTACAGCTATTTAAACTTACCATCAGATCTGTAACAGCCTTTCAACATTTACTGCTTATACTAATTTAAGTTCCTCATATCTTCGGTATTTTGATTACTGAGTTATTTTAAATATTATAAATGTTTGTTACGTAAACTCATAGGTGGTAATGACTGTTAGAGGTAGTGGTAAGGAGGGCAGGTTATAGATTAGGTAAGACTGTTATCGAAGATATTAAGTTCTCATTATCTGAGGGTGAGTTATTACTTATAGTAGGTTCTTCAGGCTCCGGTAAAACCACTTTACTACTTGCTATGACTGGAGTCTTAAACAACTTATTGAATGGTTTTGTTGATGGTTACGTAGACCTCTTCGGGATTAACCCACTAACACCTGAAGGCTTCACTAAAGTACCTAAGGTTGTAGGTGTGGTTCTTCAAGATCCTGAGAAGCAGATATCAATGCCTACACCTGCTGATGAAGTTGTATTCACATTAGAGAACTTAGGATTTAAGGAGGTTGAGTCGTTAGTATTAAACGCTTTAAAACGTGTAGGTCTTGAAGGTAAAGCCGCTACACCTACTGAGTACTTATCTGGTGGGGAGAAGAAGAGGTTATGTATAGCGGCATCGATAGTTCATGACCCTAAGTTAGTGATATTTGATGAACCTACAGCTAATTTAGACCCTTGGGGTGTTTCTGAAGTGATTAAATACATTAATGATTTGAGGAGTGAGGGGAGGGCTGTGATAGTTATTGAGCATAAGGCTAGGTACTTCACTAAATTCAGTGATAAATTCCTCCTCATCAGTAACGGTAGGCAGGTGATGTATTTAGAGGGTAGGGATTCTCTGAAGAATTACTTAAGCATGGTTAAGTCCTTAGAGGATTACGGTGTTGACGTATACGAACCTAAGCTGGTGAGGACGTCTGAGAACGTACTGTGTAGGGAGGTAGTCCTCGAGGTTAGGGACTTATGGTTTAGGTACTTACCTGGTAAGAACTACGTATTAAGAGGTGTTAACTTAAGTTTATGTAGTGGTGATGTAGGGGTTATAGTAGGTCCTAACGGTGCTGGTAAGACAACACTACTTAAAGTCATTGCTGGTTTCTACAGACCTGAGAAGGGCTCTATCAGATTATTAGGTAGGGATGTTATGAAGGTTAAGAAGTTCATCAACGGTAGGGAAGTTTTCTACGTACCTCAAGAACCTGACTACATGTTCATACATAGTAGGGTCTTAGATGAGTTGAAGGTAGGTATAGGGTCTTTAGATGAGGTATTAGGTGGTGAGGTCTGGATTAAAGACTTACTTGATGAATCACCCTATAGGTTGAGTCACGGGCAGAGGAGGTGGTTAGCATACACTATAGCTAAGCTATACAACCCTAAAGTCATACTATTTGATGAGCCGACTGCAGGACTTGACCTAACACTACTTAAACGATACGTAGGTTGGGTTAAGGAGGTAACATCTCAAGGTAAGACAGTATTAATAGCTACTCACGACGTCAGACTCCTACATGAATTAGCTACGAGGACCTTCATCATTGAAGACGGTCATCTAAGGGAGGTAGGGGTAGTAGAAGCTATTAAATACCTTGAAGACCCTCTAAGGTGGTCTGATGATTAGGCCTAGACCTACAACCCTCTTCATATACGGATTAGTGATAACTATCTTAGCGTTCATATCGAGGAGGTTTGAACAACTACTAATACTAGCAGTGATTAACGCCCCAGTAGGTATTGTCTTAGGCTTTAGGAAGTACTCAGTAATCATAGGTTTATTCCTTGTAGGGCTTATAGGTTTATTCGTAAATGCCTTAATATTCTCAAACGTAGGTACTCCAGTCATTGAGTTTTACGGCTTAGTGGTTAGGGAGGGTGTCCTCACAGCATTCATAAACGTTACGTTAAGGTTGTTAAGTATTTTAGGAGCTACGTTAGTATTCGTAACTCAAGTCAATGCTAGAGACTTGATAAAGTCTTTAGAGTGTGAGTTAGGACTACCTAAGACTATAGCATTCGCTACAGCAGTAGGTTTGAGGATGTTAAGCATATTAGAACGTGATTTAAGGGAGGTACAGTTAGTTAGGGCTGAGAGGGGTTTTAGGAAGTACCCTATAACACCTTCAGATATAGGTAGTTTCTTAAGACCGTTACTTAGCTTAGGTTTAGAGAGGGCTTTATGGGTAGGTATAGCTGCTGAGTTAAGAGGGTTCTCACAGAGGGTTTCTAGGAGGGTAGGTATTAAGATCACCTACGTAGACCTCATCATATATGCCTTACTCATAACTCAAGTCTTTATAGTATTGATAAGTTGAGATAATTGAGTTATCAATTCATTTATAACTGACTTAATCATTAATTACTAGGTGTGTATATGTCTTTAAGTAGGAGGTATACAGCATTAGATATAACTTACTTAGCTGTGGTGGCAGCTATAGCTGGTGTGATATTCGCATTAACCTGGAATATCTACTTCATAGGTAGTGCTGTTGGAGGTCCTATAGTAGCTAGGGTCATATCCTACGGATTATGGTTTATAGGTGCTCCACTAGCAGCTACACTGATTAGGAAGCCGGGCTCAGCATTCTTAGGGGAGTTCTTAGGCGCTTTGGTTGAGACTTTAATACCTACTTACGGGGCGTTCACTAACTTGGTCTACGGCTTCGCTCAAGGCCTCGCATCAGAACTAGCTTACGCCTTATTTAGGTATAGGAAGTATGGTGTGTCGCAGGCATCTCTCTCAGGTGCTTTAGCAGGTTTCCCATGCGTAGCATTAGATGCGTTACTCTTCGGTGAGGTATATACTGCTGAGGTCATGGTCTTCATAACTATAGCAGCTGTAGTTAGCGGTGCTATCTACGGCTCTATAGCTGCGTTAGCGGTTAAGAGTGTTAGGAGGTGATCCCATGAGCTTAACTGAGGTTTTAAGACGTTCAGTAGGTCATATCTGGGAGAAGATCTTTAACCACCCATTCGTAGTTGAGTTATACTTAGGTACTCTACCTCTCGAGAAGTTTAAGTATTATGTAATTCAAGACTATAACTACTTAATAACTATGTATAGGTGCTTCAGCTTAATAGCTTCTAAAGCTGATTACGAACTAGCTAGGAAGGCGTTGGAGTTAGCGTATATTGAAGCAACTACTGAGATGGCTAACTATGAGAGACTGCTGAATAAGTTAGGTATTAGTTTTGATGAGGTAGTTAATACTGAGCCAGCACCTACTAATATGGCCTACATGAACTTCCTAATATCTACATGTGCTTTAAGGACGCCATTAGAAGGACTAATAGCTTTACTACCATGCTTCTGGAGTTATGCTGAAATAGCTGAGAGGCATAAGGGTAAGTTAATCAGTAATAAGAATGAATTATATGTTGAGTGGGCTAAGGTATACTTAAGCGAGGATTACTTAAAACTCATTAAGGACTTAAGAGACTTCATAGATAAGTCAGCTAAGTCATTAGATGTTGAGTCAGCTAAGAAGTTATTCAGAATAGCTAGTAGGTATGAATACCTATTCTGGGATATGGCGTACAGGATGGAGGGTTGGTATATTGATTAAACCTCTAAGCATTCTCAAAGTCATAATGTAGAATTTTTAAGTAAAACTTTTAAATTACTTAAGACATTATCATCTGGTCAGATTCGTTGAACGACTATGTATTCGGTGTAGAATGGCTTGATAAGAACTTCAGTGACCTACTTAAGTTAAAACCGCTTATCCTCATAGCTGGGTGTCCAGGGTCTGGTAAGACCGTACTAGCATGTACTATATCCTACGCAAACGCTTTAAGAGGTCATAAAGTACTCTATATAACCTTCCATGAGAGTAAGGAGAAGTTATTTAAGATTATGTCCGGTCTCGGTATGAGTTTAAGTGATGTTGAGGTTAGAGGGACGTTTAAATTTGTTAGGATCCCACTACCTCTAACTATAGAAAGTCTAAACGAAACAATCTCTAAACTAATAAGTGAGTATAGTCCTGAGGTAGTAGTCTTCGACACTATAAACCCCATACTAACCATCACTAAAGACGAAGGTGTTAAGAGGGCATTACTCCAGAACTTCTTCTACGAACTATCAGGAAGTATTAACGGTATGACTATATTAGTAGCTGAGAGTGATGGTGAAGACGTTAACTTAGGTAATATTGAGTTCATAGCTGATGCAGTATTCATCCTGAAGCATAAGGTTAGTAAGGGGTTGGTTTCAAGGTCTTTAACGATTAAGAAGGTTAGAGGTGTTGATATATCCATAGCTGAGGTACCGTTTAGAATATCTGGGAATTTAGGGTTAGTCCTCTACCCACCACCAGTACTTGAGGAAGTAAGTACTGAGTACGGGGAATTAGGACTCCCATGTGAAGTACTTAGGAAGGTTGTAGGTCATATACATAAGTCTATGTTCATATACATAACATACCCACCAGACGCTAGACCACCTCATACGGCTGTGATACCGTTAAGTATTGCATTACTCAATAACTTAAAAGTCTTATTCGTATCGTATATCTACCCACCAGATGTTCTAAAATCTCAGTTAATTAGAGCGTTAAGTCTTACCGGGTTGAGGAGTGAGGAGGTTAAGGAGTTAATAGATAAGTACGTAGTTGTTAAGTCTATCAATCCAACAGCGTATAGCTTAGATGAGTTATACATGCGTGAGCTTAGGTTAGTAGAATCCGTTAAGGGTTTAGGCGTAGTTGTTTTTCATGATGTAAGTCTAGTTGCAGGGCTTAGTAACGCTGATAACTACTTAAACATAATTTATAATCAGTTGAATTACTTAAGGCTTAAGGGTTTATTAACTGTTCGGTTAGGTAGTTATGTTAGTGATGAGTTATACAGGCTTAACTCATTACTATCATCTATGGTGTTGAGGTTTGAACCTGTGTTTAAGGATGGTAGGTTCGTAGGTGTTCAAGCCTACGTGTGGAGGAGGGGTACTACACCATATATTATAACGTCTGAGGAATTAAGTAGGTGTTTTGAGGAGATCGCAGTGAATATAAGACGTAGGTGTCTTAGTAGGTAATTGATTTAACCCTCACCAGCTACGCTGATTTTAGGTATGTATATCGCTGGTACTTCATACCTACCTAACACCTCCTTATTAGAGGTGAGTACTACCTCATCAGTCTTAAGTAATTCGTAAACATCACCAGTTATTACCACACCCTTAACAGGGTGTTTAACCTCACCTCCCTCTACATACACAGCATTAGCTACTGTAGCATTTAGTAATCCACTCACAGGATTCGACAACCACATACCTATGACGTCGTAGACCACTAAACCATTCCTTAACTCCCTCACCAACATATCTAACTCGTAACTACCCCTATCAACTAGTATGTTCGAGATCCATGGTTTAGGTGTTACGTGGGGTGTCGGTCTGAAGGCACTACCTGTAGATTCTTTAGACTCTATATTCGCTGTGTAAGTATCGTATAAGTAACCCACCAACACACCCTTATCTATGAGTACCTTCCTCTTAGTAGGTATACCCTCATCATCAAAACACCTACTACCTAACATACCTGGGTAGGTACCATCATCTACTACAGTGATGTTCTCAGAAAATACCTTAAGCCCTAACATACCCTTCAGAGGTGACCTACCCTTCTGAACTTGATCAGCACAGATTGCTGGAGCTATTAACGAGTTAATAAGTGATGTGAATACCCTAGGCATTAAAACCACCTCGTAAGTACCTGTAGTAACCCTCTTAGAACGTAAACCCCTTACAGCCCCCTCAACAGCTTTAGTAATTAACTCGTCAGGGTTAAACCTACTTAAGTTAGACCCTGAGTAACTCTCAGAGTATCCAGACTCATCACCACCATCAACAACCTTCACATTAACTGATACCGATGCTTTAGTCTTCTCATCCTCAACTACCCCACCATAACTATTAGCTATAACCCTCCTAACATAACTTAAGTAAATGTTAGCATCAGTCGTGAATGCCCTACTATCAACATCTCCAGACTTCCTAACCATATAGTTAACTAACTCTACATACCTACCTAAATCTAAATCCTTAATCCCTACATCAACTACACCTTCAACTACTGAAGAACCTAACTTCTTAGGTAGTGAAACCCACCCCCTATCCTCAGGTAATGTCTTAACGATTTTAGAAGCACTACTAACTAATACGTCGACATCCTCAACCCTAGACACCATACCACCGTAAACACATACCCTCCTACCCATAACCACCCTAACACCAACTAAGAACTCCTCACCTGATACAACCCTCTCAACACCTTTATCACTCCCTAAAACCTCAGTACTTACGTTATCAACTACGTAAACCTCAAACTCGTTAAATCCGAACCTACTACATAGTTTAAGACTCCTCTCAAGGATGTCGTAAATCATTACAGACCACCAACTACTAACTTCCTAACCCTAATATGAGGACCTCCAAAACCTACCCTAACTGTCTGGCCGTCCTTCCCACAACCACCGAATACGTTAGTAATTACTTTAAGGTCTTTAGCAACAGCATCAACACTCATTAAAGTCTCTAAGATATTACCACTAACAACTACACCCCTCACAAGTTCTGCAGGTTCGCCGTTCTTAATAATGTATGAGGGACCTATACTGAACGTGTAGGTACCTATTGAAGGGTCTACCTCACCACCTGAAGCACCCCTACCCACTACGTATATTCCATAACTAACACCTTCGAATAACTCATCAACACTTAAGTCTCTAGGCATGACGTAGTAGTTAGTCTGCCTCACTATCGAGTCGTAAGTTATGTCTTGAACCCTAGCATTCCCAGTACTCCCACGTCCTAACCTACTACCGACATACCTACTACTTAAGAACTCGTTGAGGACTCCGTCCTTAACGACTACCGTACGTCCCTTACTAACACCTTCATCATCGTAAGGTACTGGATAACCACCATCTACAATACCTTCATCAACTATAGATATTAATTCACTAGCGACCCTCCCCCCAACCAAACCCCTCAACACTGAAGACCCAGTAATGACTAAATCACCTTCTGACGCATGTCCGAAGGCCTCATGAACTAATAAACCCACAGCTTCATTATCTAGTACAGCTACGTAAGTACCTGGTGTCGGTGTCTTAGCTTGGGATACCTTAATAGCTAGTGTGTCTACCTCATCAGCGAATGTTAACCAGTCATGACTTACTATGAATTCGTAACCACCTACAAACGTCTTAGAATTACTAACCCTCTCAGACACCATACCGTACTTAGCTACAGCTGTATGTGAGAAACCTACTAAAGTGACCTCACTCTCAACACTAACACCATCACTTGATGTTACATACCTCTTATCAACCTCATAAGCTAGTCTAGTAATCACTGACTTTATACCGTCCTTCCTCATACTTGATGTGTTAACCTCCTTAACAAGACCTACCTTAACCTCAGGGTCTACGTCGTAGGGGTCTACCTTAACACTAACTTTGAAGGAATCCTTAACAGGTTTAATACTTACGTACCCTACCTTAGTATAAGTACTTAAACTCCTAGCTATAGATAAGGCCTTCTCAACACTCCTTAAAACACCCTCACGATTTAGGGATGTTGTGTATACGTAGCCAACACCACCACTAACTAATACCTTAACACCTAAGCCAGTAACCCTACCAACACTATAACTCTTCAAGACCCCGCAATCATATGTTATGCTTTCATACCACTTCTCCTGAACCCTAACTAGTACGTGGTCAGCACCTCTCTTAAGGGCTTCCTCTAGAGCTAGTGAAGCTAGTTCCTCATACGTAGTAGTCACTGTTAGGATATTAAACTAAAAGTTTAAATCCTTTAATCAGTAACTACGTTAAGTACTCACTCAACAACTTAACTAGTTCTTCAGCACCGTCTACATACTTAGGTGGTTTCCTACCCTCAACCTCCTTAATAGCCCTTAAGATCTTACTAGCTTCAACCTCCTCAAGGAAAACACCGTTTAACTTCTCAGTAAGTATTTTAGCATCCTCCCTACTACCGGCTAACCTCCACCTAGGGTTATGAATAGTTATTACTGGCTTACCGTAACCTAAAGCAGCGTTAACTAGAGTTAGTCCGAGGTGGCTTACCACTACATCAGCACCGGCAATCCACTTACTGAAGTCTGGGTCGAATCTAAAGAATACCCAGTTAGGTCTTAACCTCCTATACGGTTCCGGGTCAACCATACCTGTCTGAACAACTACCTTACTAAGGTCTAACTTAATCAACTCATCGAAGAATTCCTTAAATCCGTAAGTCCCAGCAGTAACTAATACATAACCACCGTTGTAGGGTTCATACACAGGTTTCTCATATATAGGGCCTACAACAACAGCTCTAGGGTAATGCCTTAGCTGTTCCTCCCAATGAAGGACTGTGATGTTGGAGAACTTATAGAGTATCTTAGCTGTCTTAGTAGGTGTTACAATCCTATCAACACACTCTAAATTAACTACGTACCCACCCCTAACCCTAGTAGCTAGTGCTGGAGCTATAGCTATGTTACTACCTGTTGAGATGAGGGCTACAGTATCTTGAGGTAGTTTAAAGTATGACTTAATTAGTGAGTTCATGAACTTATGTATGGTGAGTATAGCTGGTTTAGGGTTATCAGGACTCCTCAACCTAGGTAACTCCATAACATTACCGAATCTTGAAACCCTCTGAAAACTCCATAAATCACCTTCAGATACAATAAACGTTAACTCAGCCCTACCAGTAAGTCTTTGAGCTAATGCTACTGCATAACCTGTATGACCGCCACCACCAGCTGTTAAGACCACCCTCACTAATTAACCCCGTAACTCCTTAAGGTATTAAGTAATTCAATTTAAATTTTAAATCTTCATGTGTTTTATGGTGTCCTAGTTGAGTATGTTTAAGATGTTTAAGGACTTATTCCCGCGTCAGGAGTTACTGATGCTTACTAATGAGGTCTCATACATCCATAGGATTCAGGGGAGTGAAGGTATTGAAGAAGCTGCAGACCTTATCTACAGGTTTGTTAAGGAGTTAGGTGTTTTCGATGTTGAACTACATACTTATGAGTACTCTGGAAGATACGGTAACTTACAACCACTAACTGGTTGGTGGGTTAGGGATGCTGTGTTGAGGATGGTTAAACCTTACGAGAAATTACTACATAGTTTCAGTATGTCTAGGACTTTAGTAGTTGCTCATAGCCCTGGTGGTGAGGTTAGGGCTAAGGTAGTTAATGTAGGGTTTGGTGATAGGGCTAAGCATTACGAAGGTGTTGATGTTGAGGGTAAGGCAGTATTAGCGTGTGGGAATGTATTCCTAGCTTATCGTGAGGCATGTAGGAGGGGTGCGTCATTAGTCCTACTCTACAGGGATGACCTACCTGGGGACGCTGTCCCGTACTTAAGCCTGTTCTTAAGGCCTGAGGATATTGGTTGGGCTAAGGCGTTAGCGTTAAGTATTTCTAGGAGGACTGCCTACGAAATAATCCGTCATATAAGTTACGGTGATGAAGTAGTTGTTGAGGCTAGTGTTGAGGCGGGGTTTAGAGAGGGTCCTAAGATTAAGGTAGTAACTGCTAGGTTAGGTGATGTAGGGACTGAAGTACACCTCCTCGCTCATTACTGCCACCCAGGAGGTACTGTAAACGATAACGTCAGCGGTACTGTAGCACTACTAGGACTTTCTAAAGTGTTGAGTAAGGCTGTTAACGACGGTAGAATACCTCAACCTAAGAAGCATGACTTAGTAATTATTTGGTGTCCTGAGTACTACGGGTCTGTAGCGTACTTAACGTCTAGGCCTGTAGATAATGTAGTATTCAGTATTAACTTAGACATGATTGGTGAGAAACAGGATGTGACGGGCTCAACATTAAATTATGTTAGGCCTCCCCCAAGATTGTTCCATCCATACGAAGCTGTAGTGTATTACGAGTTAAGGAATGCGTTGTCAAACTCATCAACGTTCTCATCACCGAAGAAGTTGATCAGTTATAGATTTGATGTAACCCCATACGAGGTGGGTAGTGACCACGATATCTACATAGTGAATGGTATACCTGCAGTCATGATTAATCAGTGGCCTGATACCTACTACCACACAGACTTAGACAGTATAGATAAGTTCGACCCTGAAATAACCACATTAATAAGTTCTGCAGTAGGTTCAGCAACATATAAGTTACTACTTAATAAGCTGGATAAGAGCTTAATAACTAGCTACGTTTTTGAGTACTTAGGTTCTGAGACTTCATGGGTTAGTGATGATGTGAGGACCTACAGACTCTACTACCTACATAAGGTGTTGAGGAGTAGGTTAATCAAGTACTTAAATGATGATTTAGGCTTAGGGAGGCTTAACATCAGTTATGACGGCCTAACCAGCGGTGGGGTAGGTATTAAGTACTTCTACAGAGGCCCTCCAGACATTATAAGGTTGAAGGATGTTATAGCTAGCTTAGGTGAGGAAGACCTAAACTACTTAGAAACTATCCTTAGGGGTAGGAAGTACTTAAGAACAGTTATTCAGGTGTTAATACCGTTACTTCTTAAGGAACCTAAGACTATTGACGAACTTAAGTCAGAGGTTATCGGTGAGTTAGGTGTTGATATAGAGTACGAAGTTTTAGAGAGGTTAGTAAATATATTAGTAAAACTTAATTACTTAGCAAGAGTCGTTACTTAGGTCAGACAAACACTAACTTAAATACTTTACTGTCTTAAGCTACATGTAATACCTTCTTAAGCAGTACCTAATCACTACTTAGTAGTAACTGAGCCTCACTAAAATAATAACTTTAAAGAGTCAACACAATAAAGTATTTATTTAGTATTACCTTAAAATTAAAGGGTTGCGTGGATTGGCTAATTACGTCCGGGATAGGTACTCTAAAATAATTACGTTAAGGATCCCTAAAGAACTTGATGAAGTCTTAACTGAGATATGTAAGGAGTACGGATATAGTTCTAAGAGTGAGTTTGTGAGGGAGGCTGTTGAAGACTATATAAAGTACTTATCCAGCCTCATAACAGATGATGAAGGTTTAGAAGTCGTTGATTTCACTCAAGCGCATAAGGTCATAATGATTTAAGTATTTAGTACTCCAGCATCTCTATTTTTATTACTCCCTTCCATATTACGTATTAGGGTTTTCAATGGCTGATTACGTAGTTAGGTGTAGGGTGTGTGGTAGGACTTACGGGAGGGAGTATAGGTTCTTTAGGTGTTTATGTGGTGGTGTTTTAGAGGTATTAGTTGATTTAGAGGGTGTTAGTTGGGGTGTTGATGAGGGGGCTTTAGGGATTTTCAGGTATTCAGCCTTACTACCTAGTTTAAGTAGGTATGTATCATTAGGTGAGGGTAGGACACCAACTATTAAGAGGGTTGTAGATGGTGTTGAGGTTTACTTCAAGCTTGAGTATTTAAACCCTACTGGGAGTTTTAAGGATAGGGGTTCTGCATTAGCTGTTTCTAAAGCTTCTGAGCTAGGTGTTACTGAGGTTTTAGAGGATTCATCAGGTAATACAGGTATTTCAATAGCTGCGTATGCAGCATGTGCAGGTATTAAAGCACGTATTTACGTACCTAGTGATATACCTGTAGGTAAGTACGTACTTATTAAGTCATTCGGTGCTGAAGTTATTAAGGCAGGTAGTAGGGATGATGCATCACGTCAGGTGTTGAGGGATTTAAGTGAGGGTAATTACTATATAGGCCATACGTGGAATCCTTACTTTATAGAGGGTACTAAGACAATAGCTTTTGAGGTTTATGAAGGTTTAAGGAGTGTTGACTACGTCATAACACCTGTAGCTAGCGGTACATTACTCCTAGGTTTTTGGAAGGGTTTTAACGAACTACTTAAGTTAGGTTTAATCACGTCAATACCTAAGTTAGTAGGTGTCCAAGCATGTGGTTATGACTCACTAAGTAGGTTTGTAGGGAGGGTTGTGAGGAGTGAGTGTCGTGAGGGTACAGTACTAGCAGACGCTATCAGACTAACTAACGCACCTAGACTACCGTATATAGCTGAAGCTATAGTCAGGTCTGGAGGCTACTTAGTAGTTGTTAACGATGATTTAATAGTGGATGCTTTGAAGGACTTATTCAGGATGGGGTTCACCGTAGAACCGACAAGTGCTGCTGCATATGCAGCATTTAAACTCGTTAAGGAGGAGTTGAGTGGTAAGGTGTTAATACCGTTAACTGGTAGTGGTTTAAAGTATGTTGGAGGTACTGAATCACCTCTGTATAAGGTGTTTGTAGGTGGTTGATGTTAGGGGATTAGCTAGTAATGCTTTAAACGGTGATAAGTTAGCATTATCTAAACTACTAACATGTATTGAGTTGAATCCTGAGGTTATTAAGGATGTAGCTGATTTAGTATGGCCTAAAGAGCATAGAGCACATGTAATCGGTGTGACAGGTTCTGCAGGTGTTGGTAAGTCAACACTGATATCAGTGTTAGCTGATGAACTCGCATCAGATGGTCATCTAGTTGCTGTGATAGCTGTAGATCCTTCATCACCTATAACAGGCGGTGCGTTCCTAGGTGATAGAGTTAGGATGGTAGGTATTAGAAATAGTGATAAGGTGTTCATAAGGAGTATGAGTACTGGGTCTGAGGAGGCATTACCTCTGAAGGCACTACTCTCTATAGAGGTTATGGATGCCTTAGGATACGAGTATATAATCCTTGAAACACCTGGGATAGGTCAGTTCAACGTAGGTATTGCTAACATAGCTGATACAGTCATCCTAGTACTAATACCTGGTGCTGGTGATGAGATCCAAGCACTTAAGGCAGGTATTATGGAGGTTGGTGATATATATGTGATTAATAAAGCTGATAGACCTAACGCAGACATAACCTTCAATCAAGTAGTGTTCGCATTAGGTGATGTTAGTAGGGATGGTTGGGTCCCTAAGGTGTTGAAGGTATCAGCCCTACAGAGGCTAGGTATTAAAGAGTTAGTAAGTGCTGTGGGTGAGCATAGGAACTACTTAATAAGTTCTAATAAGGTTAAGGTTAAGGAGGTGTTGAGGAGGTCTTTAGAGTTGGAATTAGTTATGAAGTATAGGGTTATGAACATGTTTAAAGAAACTCTAAACTCAAACAACTTCATCAGAAACATCTATGAATCCTGTGTGAGAGGTTCCTTAGACCCGATAACAGCTACTGATAAGATATTTGAGTTAATGTTTAAATCTGTAGGTAAGATAAGTTAAGTGGTTAGGGGCCGTAGTTTAGCTTGGTAGAATGCGGGGTTCGGGTCCCCGTGGTCCGGGGTTCAAATCCCCGCGGCCCCACCAAAACCATCCCTACCTAACTAAGAACTTCTGAATTAACTCTCTATTAGGTTCGAAGCATATCCCAACCTCCTTACAGACATCAACATAACCGTTGCTGAACACCTCAACAGGTTTTCTAGGTAGGTCTCGAGCTAATGCGTTATCCCCCTTATACATGAACTCATAACTTAGGAATACCTCCCTAGGTACTGCGGCTGAGGCCTGTATAGTGGCTGCCCTACATCCAGGGCCTGAGAGGCCTACATGAGGTGCTAGTAGTAGTCCTTCAGCTTCAGCGATAGTTGCTACCTTCATAAACTCGGTAATACCCCCAACCCTAGCTATATCTGGTTGTAGTACGTCTAAAGCCCTCCTCCTAACATACTCTAGGAACTGGTATTTAGTGAATAGGGACTCACCACCAGCTATCATAACATCTAACTTCCTCCTCAACTCAGCATAACCCTCAACATTATTAGGTGGTAGTGGTTCTTCAAACCATAGGACCTCATACCTCTCCAACACCCTACCAACCCTTATAGCCTCGTTAACACTATATGCTGAGTTAGCGTCGACCATGACGTCAACGTTAAAACCTACTAAATCCCTAACAGCCTTCAATATATCACCTACTTTAGGGCCTCCCCTAACGAGTTTCTCCATACCTATCTTAATCTTGACTTGGTCAAACCCTAACTCAGTAAGTTTAAGTACTTCCTTAGCTACAGACTCAGGTGATAACCTATCCATGTAGTGCCAGTAAACTGATGATGCGTAAGCTTTAACCTTATCCATAGTAGGACCTCTCAACAACCTATGTACCGGTAGTCCTAAGACCTTACCTGCTAAGTCCCATAAAGCTATATCAACACCTGATAACGCCTCAATGAAGTAACCACTGAAGTGACCTCTGGTCTTCAACGAAGCGAACATCCTCTGCCACAACTCCTCAATAGCTAGTGGGTCCTGACCAACTATTATAGGTGCTAGTAACTTCTCAACGATCTCAGCATGTGCTGTAGGGACTTCACGGACTAACGACTCACCCCAACCAACTAAGCCATCATCACTACCGACCTCAACTAACAACATATAGTACTTACTCCTAACACCGGCAGTGCTTAACTCCCTCCAGTAGGGTAGGTAGTGGTCAGGCCTATCAATGCTTAATCCAGGCCTATCAGCAGCTAGTGGGTACGTCCTCACATACCTTATCTTAACCATTGAAACCACCTACTAACGTCTTAAACCCCTCTCATAAACCTCCTTATTAACTATACCTTCAGGTACTCGACCCTCTATGAAGTCCTTAATAGACTTAAGTACTGATTCATCCATACCTCTAAGACCTTCGAATGTGAATGCAGCTATGTGTGGTGTTACTATGACGTTATCGAATTTCAGGAGTGGGTGGTCAGGCCCTATAGGCTCACCCTCAACCACGTCTAGAGCAACCCTACCTACAATACCTTCCTTAAGAGCTCTAACTAATGCTTCAGTATCTATGACCTCACCCCTAGCTGTATTAACTATTATAACACCTCTCTTCATCTTACTAAACCTCTCGTAGTTTAGGAGGTGGTAGGTCTCATTAGTTAGTGGTGTATGTATTGATATTATATCTGACTCCCTCAACAACGTATCTAGATCAACTAACTCAACACCTAATTCCTTAGCCCTCTCCTTAGGTACGTATGGGTCGTAAGCAATAACCCTACTACCGAAACCCTTAACAAGTATTTCAGCAACTCTAGAACCTATATTACCGATACCTACTAAACCCACGGTTAAGTACTTCAACTCATGACATACGAACTTACCCCTCTCACCCCACCTACCAGTAACTACCTTCTCATGAGCCCTAACAACATCCCTTAACGCAGTCAACATCAACGTAACTGTATGTTCAGCAACAGCGTTACGTTCGACATAGCCTGGAACTCTAGTAACGACTACCCCATACCTAGTCGCTGACTCTATATCTACATTATCAACACCTATCCCATGCCTAGCAATCATCTTAACCCTCAAGTTATTCCTGAAGAACTCCTCATCGTATTTAGGGGTAACACTAGCAATCACTATATCGTAGTTACTGAGTGTTGAGGCTAGTTGAGAACCTCTTAAATCCTTCGGAACCTCAAGCCTATCAACTTCAGCAAAACTCCTCAACTCGTTAATAACGTTTGAGTAGAACCCGAATGTCTTACTATTCACTATAGCTATTCTTAAGGAGTGTGACATAGTGATTACCACTAATGTTTAGGGTTTGAAAATATTAAACTATAACGTATTGAAGGTACCTCAGGAGTAAATATATAGTTGTACTACGGTGATCTGTGGTGGTGTAGGGCTTGAGTAAGTGGAGGTTGTTAAACCTAGGCAGTATAGACGGCTACACAATCCAAGCAGTCTACGAAGCTATCGCATCATCTGTTGGGAGGGGCTTAACACCTAACACAGTAGTTTTCTGCTACCCCTCACACCCATACGTATGTGTAGGGGTACATCAAGTTGTAGAGCTTGAGGTTGATGTAGAGTACTGTACCTCTAAGAACATACCCATAATTCGGAGGCAGGTAGGGGGTGGGACTGTCTACCTAGATGAGTGGCAACAGTTCTACCACGTGATTATAAGAGGTGATGACCCGTTAGCGAAGTTAGGTATTGAGGACTTCTTCAGAGAACTACTTAAGCCAGTCGTTAAGTTCTACAGAAGTTACGGACTACCAGCAATGTATAAACCAGTTAATGATGTAGTAATCAACGGTAAGAAGGCTTCAGGTAATGGAGCTGCTAAACTACATAACTCTATGGTACTCATAGGTAACGTTATATTAGACTTCAACGCTGAGGAAGCATCTAAAATACTGAGGGTACCTGACATCAAACTACGTGATAGGTTGGTTAAGTCGATGAAGGAGTGGGTGACTAGTTTAAAGAATGAGTTAGGTTATATCCCGAGTAGGGAGGAGGTCGTTGAGAGGCTTAAGGAGTCCTTCGAAAGTGAGTTAAATGTGGATTTAGTTGAGTCCTACCTAACCCCTGAGGAGTTATCGGAGTTGGATAGGGTGAGGCAGTATATTTCAAGTCGTGAATGGCTTTACGGTGACTTACTCGGTAAGGAGTATTTGATGATGAGGTATGTTCCAGGGCAGAGGGTTGTTAAGATTAGGGAAGGGCATTACATAATTTACGTAGACTACAGGAGTAGTAAGACCGTCAGATTAATAGTTGAGTTAGAGGATGGGGTGTTGAGGAACATCGTAATCTCAGGTGATTTCTTCATACAACCTATTAACTCCTTACCTACTATAGAGAAGGAATTAACCGGTTATAAACTTAAGGAATTAATAAGTAGTGGGTCTTCCCTAATCTCAGAAGTCTTCAAACGATACGTCTTAAACTCGTCAGGGGTCTCCCCTGAAGACATAGTAAATGCTTTAAATAAAGTTGTTGAAGTGTTGAATACCTACGGAACATACTTTTGAAGTTATTTAACGATGACGGCTCCGCATTAAAGCGATCTAACGATGTGTTAGCTAACTCTACGTAGTTTTATAGTTTGTTCATAGTCCTTAAGTCCGTAAGCAAGTATTACTAAATCACCTAATCTGAGCTCATCCTTACTCTTAAGTAATTCATACGTCTTCTCAAGACCTTCATCATAATCTGAAGCATCTACTTGATAAACCCTTACACCCCATAGGATTACTAAAGACCTAGCTACGTGTATGTCTGGAGTCCCTACGTAGAAATCTACTGTAGGTCTTAAGAGGGCTATCACACGTGCTGTATTCCCGAACATACTGAAGACTACTAACTTAGCGTTTATATCCTCAGCAAGTTCAGTAACTCCTTTAGCGAATCTAGCGTTTAAGCCGTTCACATCCCTAAACTTACTTATACTTAACTTCTCCTCAGTAGTTTCTATAACCCTCCTCAACCACCTAACAGCTTCTACTGGGTACTTACCCACGGCTGTCTCACCAGTAAGCATTAAAGCATCAACACCTTCACTAACAGCTGTACTCACATCAACTACTTCAGCTCTAGTAGGTACTGGATTCTCAATCATAGACTCAAGTAACTGTGTAGCTACTATCACAGGCTTCCCTAACTCTAAAGACTTCCTAATTATCTTCTTCTGAAGGTAGGGTATCTCCTCAAGTCCGAAGTTCATACCTAAATCCCCTCTAGCCACTAAGACAGCATCTGAAGCCTCTATAACCTCGTCGAGGTTCTCAACAGCTGATCTAGTCTCAATCTTAGCGATGATCTTAACCTTATCATTACCTGACCTCCTAATGATGTCCTTAACTATCTTCACATCTAAACCCCTCCTAACGTAGCTTAACCCTATGTAGTTGAAGTTATGTCTTAACGCGAAGTTAAGGTCTGCTAGGTCCTTCTCCCGTAGTAACGGTAGGTTGAACTCCTTATTAGCTACTACTAACGCCTTCCTAGAACTTATGACGGCGTCGGTTAACGCAGTAACTTCGATATGGTCTCTAAATACGTCAGTGACTTTCAACCTAACCCTACCATCACTCATTAATATAGTATCACCTACCTCAAGCTTTTCGTAGACCTCCTTAACAGGTAGTGGTATCTCCCTCTTCTCAGCAGAACCCTTATCACTTAGTACTAGTTTAGCTGCCTCACCCTTCTTAAGGAGTAGTTGTTGGTCTAGATCACCTAACCTTATTGAAGGACCTCTAAGATCCCCTATCAAAGCTAACGGCCTACCTATAAGGCCCTCAACCTTAAGTATGTTATCAACTATAGGCCCCCATACAGACTCATCACCGTGGGCAAAGTTAATTCTGAAGCCTACTACCCCCTCCCTACATAGGTTGAGTATGGTGTCTAGAGTTGATGATGAAGGACCTAACGAAGCTATTATCTTAGTTCTACACATACTTAACCATCTCCTAGTAAATCCTTGATAGGGTATATAATATTATCTCAACATCCTAAACGTAGGTAACTTCCTGTGGTACACTATATGTACTTCATTACCACACTCACATACCTTAACATCCTTAAGTACTAACTTACTAAAGTCTAAGTAGGTACTGAACCCCTCACCACCTACTACAGGTGTGGCGCCCCTCCCACCCACTATATATGGTGATAAGGTGATTCTAAACTCATCGAATAAGTCATACTTTACTAAACCCCATATAGTATCCCCACCGCCCTCAACTAATAACAGCTTAACACCTCTTAAGAGTAGTTCATGAAGTACTTCACCCATAGGTAATTCATAACCCCTACAGTTAAGCATTACTACATCAACACCCATACTCAACAACTTAATTACTTTATCCTTAGGTGCGTTACTCGATGTGAAGACTATAGTCTTAGCAGACTTATCAGTGACTACCCTAGAGTTAGTAGGGATTCTTAAACGTCCATCAACAACTACTCTAGTAGGGTTCCTACCAGCTACGTACCTAACAGTTAGTAGTGGGTCGTCACGAACTACAGTGTTAGCACCTACTAACACAGCATCTACTACAGCCCTCAAACTATGTAGTCTTACTAAGTCATACGTACAGCTAAATCTCGAGTAACCGGTGGTTGAGGCTAACTTACCGTCGACTGAGGAAGTTACGTAGATTATCACATACGGCCTCATACCTCTCAGAACAGTATCTGATGACTCCATCAGTGATTAACACCTCAACCCCTTCAGGACCACCCCTCTTAACTACTGCTAAGTATTTATCTCTAGCGTACTTTATAGATGTTTCCTCAGTGTTAATGACGAGTAAGTTCACTTTACTACCCTCACGTAATTTAGTATCTACACCAACTACTGATGAGTTTGTAGCAACTCTTAAAACCCATTTAGGGTCTAAAACACCTTTAACCCTCAACAAACTAGTTAGTAGGTCTAAATCACGCCATAAATCACCTTTAACCCATGAGGCATTATCAGTACCTAACCCTACATCAAGACCTACCTCATAAATTAGTTTTAAGTCTGGTAACTTACCTATGAACCATTGATTAGACCTTAAACATATTATGAGTGGGATGCCTAACTCCTTAAGTAACTCAAGTTCAGGACGTCTTAGGAAGACCCCATGAACTACTGCGTTAGGTCTTAAACACTTGATCAAGTGTTTTAAGTCTCCCTCAACGTATGTTTCCTCAACCTCAGATATATGTGCATGTACTTGAAGACCTAAACTACTAGTAATACCTCCTAAGTCCTTAAGGACTTCATAGCTGAAGTATAGAGGTGATGAAATACCTACACCATCGACATACTTACTCATAACTCTAACCTCATCAACTACATCACCACCTACAGGCATCCCGAAGACTAAGTGAGTCTTAGGTCTTAACCCGTAATCTAGTAATGCATTAGTTAGACCACCCTCCCTAAACTCAACTATAACACCGACTCCGTAACCCCAACTATGTCTTAAGAACCTATCAATAGCTTCCTTAAGGGTATCTTTAGAAGCCTTACTCAACATCAAGTACTTAACACTGTAGGGCTCCCCAACCAAACTATCTATGTCTAAGTCCCAACCGATTTCCGGGTATATGTAGTCTAGGATATGGGTGTGTAGGTTTGCTAGTGGGGGCATTACCAACGAGTTACTGAAGTTCACGACATTACCTCCTGAAGCCCTCCCCCTACCAACACCCTCTATAACCCCATCCCTAATAACTAAGTGTAACCCCTCACCCCAGAGTTCGAGGTCATTACCTACGAATCCTAAGTCGAAGTTAAGTATTAACTCTTCAGTCATAGTGACCACTGAATACTTGAGGGTAAGGTATTAACGATTACTGCATATGGTGTTTAAGAGTGTGATACTCCCGTCAACACCTTCAACAACTAAGCAACAGTTATTATCTATACAGTAAGATACTGTAGCAGCTATAATAGCGTCTCTAACATCCTTCCTTAAAGAACTTAAGTCTGTGTTTGAGGTTATCCCTAACCTACTTAAAACCTCCTCCACAGAACTACACCTACTACTTAGTAAAGCACTTCTTGGGTGGGTCTCATACACCCTGTTCAGACCGTTGGATATTAACTCACGAACTAGTTTCTCAGCCCTCATAGTAAGCCTCCTCATATGTGAGAAACCTGGTGGGAATACCTTAAAACCCATAGACAACATCTTCCTATCAACATCCCTCATACCACTACCTATACTGAAGGGTGCATCCACAGATACTACAACATCCCCAACCCTACCTAACTGTAAGACCTCATTTAATATCTCGTAATCACTGTATAAGCATTTAAAGACCTTCAAAACACATACATCACTACATACAATCACCGCATAACCACTACACCTACTCTCAAGAGCTGCTAAGTCTAAACCTACGTAGAACCTCGTGTTAGGCCCTACAACAGCTTGAGTACCTACTACCTCCACACCCGTAATACCATACCCCCTACTGAGGCATTAGTTACTGACCCTTCTAAGGATACAGACTAGCAAATTATTTAAATCAGTATGTTTAAGTTATTCAGGGATGTTTATTGAGTAGTGGTGGAGGTGCGGTTAGGCTAGCTATAGTGGTTGCTGAGTTCAACTACGACGTAACGTACTTAATGCTTCAGAAAGCTCTAAACCATGCAAACTTCCTAGGTGCTAAGGTAGTATACGTGTTTAAAGTTCCTGGCTCATTCGAGATACCGTTAGCTGTTAGTAAGTTGGTGAGTAGGGATGATGTAGACGCTGTAGTAACTTTAGGTGCTGTAATTCAGGGTGAGACTAAACATGATGAGGTAGTTGCTCATCAAGCTGCTAGGAAGATCATGGACCTAGCGGTACAGTATGGGAAACCAGTAACATTAGGTATTATAGGTCCTGGAGCTTCGAGGATGCAGGCGTTAGAGAGGGTTGAGGATTACGCTAGGAGGGCTGTTGAAGCAGCTGTTAAGATGGTTAGGAGGCTTAAGGAGTTAGAAGGTAGGGCTTTATCTGAAGGTACTGTATTCATAGAGTGAATCTAGTTGGTATATACAGTAGTTATAAGGTTGGTTAATTATAGGGAGTGGATAGAGTCCCTAGGTTTTGATAGGGAGTGGGTAGTTCAGGTAGTACAGTCTAGGATTTACTCAGACATCCAATCATATGTTAAGGACTTCAACGGCTTCACACTACCTCTGAGGTATGATGTCCAAGTAGCTATACTACCGCGTACTACACATATCAACGACGTAGTTAAGGGTTTAGAAGAACTCTTAATGAGGTACCCTCAAATAAACGTTAGAGTGGATAGCTACTGCGGACTCCCTCATGAGGTACTAACTAATGATTCCAACGTAGGTGGTTGTGATTCTACGGAGGTCTGCGTAGCTCATATAGACTTAAACAACTTCACTCTAAGGTCTGTTAGTGAGGGTTACTACAAACCGTATGTTGAGGTCTTAAACATAGTCTCTACATTAGCTCGTAAGTTTATGGGTAAGGCAGTCCTTCAGTACTTAGGCGGTGATAACGTCGTAGTAGTAACTAGTCCTAATTACTTAGATGAGGTTATTAAGGAGTCTGTAGATGGTGATGTTAAGGTAGGTGTAGGTATTTCAGAGATACCTAGGAAGGCTTTTGAATTAGCTGCTAAGGCCTTAAGTATTCTGAGGAGTGAGGGTAGGAATTCTAAATACTTAGTGCTTAGGGTATGAGTGCACCGTCAAAACTTAATTCAACCCCTCTAACCTTCAAGTACTCCCTACACACGTTAAGTAAGTTATTGACTAACTCCTTAAGCCTACTTAAATCCCTAGCCTCAGCGTAGATCCTCACCTTAGCCTCAGTACCGCTAGGCCTTACTAAAACCCATGATGAGTCCTCATAATCTACCCTCAACCCATCAATACTTAACACCTCAGCATTACTTGGTAAGTTACTCATTAAGTAATCTCTTAGGTATTGATAAAGTCCTAACTTAACCTCTTGGGGTACCCTGATGGAGTACCTCGCTTGTGGGTAGTTAGGTATATCACTTAACAACTCTCTTAACGTCCTACCCTCCTCAACCATGATCTTAACTATAAGTCCTGCCTGGTATATAGAGTCTATCCAGTAACCCCATGACGGGTCTATGAGTTTCCAAGGCTCTGCAGCTATCAACGCATTACTCTTAACTAATGTTTCATGGATCTTACCTAACTTACTGATTATTAACTCACCATTAAACCTCCTAACCACCTCCTTAACAGCATTACCGCAGTCTATAGATGCGACTACCTTACCAGACCTCTCCATAAGTTTATACTTAAACATTAGGGCTATCAACCTATCCTGCTTTATAAAGCCTTCAGTAGGTTCTATAACTGCTAACCTATCACCGTCACCGTCATGAGCTAGGAATAAGTCGACGTTTAACTCCTTAACAAATCTTAAGTATGGTTGAAGTACGTCAGGTCTCGGCTCAGGCTCCCTCCCAGGGAACCTACCGTCAATACTTGAGTTAAGTGTTATCACCTCACACCCTAAGTTAGTCAGTAGTTTAGGGGTTGCTAGGGATGTAGCACAATTAGCTGTATCTACAACTACCTTAACCTTCTTACGTGATTCCTTAGGTGTTAACCTACTGCTTAAGTCCTCTAGATACTCATCGATGAGTCCCGACAACTCTGAGTACCTACCTACTGAAGACCAATCAACATATTTGAACCTACCCTCACTGACTAACCCCTCAATAACTTCCTCATCCTCACTACTTAACTCAAGACCCCTACAGTCGAAGATCTTAACACCGTTATGTTCTGGAGGGTTATGACTAGCTGTTACGTAAGCACCACCACTTAATGAGTGCTTAACTATACCGTAGGTAAGTACTGGTAACGGTATTAAACCAGCATCGAAGACGTTAACACCACCAGCTATTAAACCTGAAGTCAACGCCATCTTAAGTACTTGAGTTGTTAACCTACAATCACCACCTACTAGGAAGTCCCCCCTACCACCTAAGTAGGAAGCTAACGTAAGTCCTAACTTAAGCATTAACTCAGGTGTTACCTCCTTCGGGTAGATACCCCTAATACCTGAAGTTCCGAAGAGCTTCACTACTACAACCTCTTAAGGTCTTCAGGTTTAAGTAGTGATACTACAGCCTTCTTCATGACCCTATGATACCTAACAACCCTAACATACACCACCCACTGAGGGTTCTCTAGGTCTACAGGTCTATCGATATACTTAGCGAGTTCCCTAATACTTTCTAAAGTACCTAACTCACTCACGAAGCCCTCCTCATCAGTCCTGAATAGATGGCCCTCTAAAGTTATTCTGAATGTCTCGTCAGGCGGTATCCTACTAGCTAATTCCTTAACAACCTCAGATACTTTAGTGATGTCAGGGTCTACTACGTGGTCTGCAGGGATTACCTTAATTATAGGTGTTGACCTACCAGCTAAGGACTCCTTAATAACTTTAGCAGCGTTACGGGGGTCGTCAACCCTATACAGTATAACTGATTGGTATGAGCTTACGTACTCAACCCTATCTCCAAGCAACTGCCTTACGTAGTTACGTACCCAGCTATAGTTATCAATACCTGGTTCGTGAATAACTACTAAGTTAAACTCCAATAACTACACCTACTATAAAACTCAGTAGTAAGTATTAAAAATAAAGGTAGAAGTCCCAAACAAAAAGTACTAGTTTAGTAGTTACTTAAACGTCACGGATTATACGTTAGTGTTGAGCTTCAGCTGATTTAGCTTCGGATGGTGCTGTAGGTATTGACGGTAGTTCTGGGAACTTCTCCTTCATCTTCTGCTCAGCAATTACTTGAGCTTCCTGTAGGATCTTCCTAGCCTCCGGTGATGCTATTACGTCGTAGCCGCCACCGCCTAACACCTCACCAGCCTCCAACACAGTATCCCTAAGCATGTCCTCAACCTCAGCTAACTCAATACCTATCTCAGGTAGTAACCCTCTTAAAGTCGACCTAAGCTCCTTAACTATACCTAGTACAGGTCCTAAAGCAACCATTACATCCCCAATCTCCTGAATAGTCTCTAACCTAAGGATTATCTGCTCAAGAGCTATCTGAACAGTTAGTAACTGCTTAACAACCTTCCTAAGCTCAGCAACTTCATTAGCGTACATAGTAGCTCTAGCAGTATCCTTAACCATTAAGGCATCAACAACCCTCTCAAATAATATCCTATCCCTCTCCTTCATCCTCTCAATGAATACCTCAATCCTACTAACCATAGACCTAATCTTATATGAGGCCATAGCTATTCTATACCTTAAAGGCTTCTCCCTACCTAAAGACCTCTTAATCTTATCGCTGATCGTGTCCTGCTTACCCTGCCAAACCTTCTCAAACCCCTTCAACACACTCATGAGTTCATACACCATTTACAACCCTCTAAAGTAACTTATTTAAAAAGCTTGAGGTAATTAACATTCCGAGGTAACTTGTGAATAAATACCTACAAACGTTTCTTAAACACCTCTAATACTGTGAGGATAAAACCATATACGTTAGGATTTGATTACCGTAACATGGTATTTAAGTATTAGGAAATAGGTATTAGTTTAGGTCCTAATAACTTCAGTATCTTTAAGTAACGTGGTATGTATACCTCCTTCTCCTCTTCTCAATAGCTTTAACTATAGCTTTAGCTACTTCATCAGCTCCTATACCACCTCTCACGTTATCGACTCCAGCCCTCCTATGGAATTCAGTCTTGATTATACCTGGGTATACCGATATGACGTTAATTGACTTCCTACGTAGTTCCCTCCTTAAAACTTCTGTAGCGTAGTGTAGTGCTATCTTACTAGCACCATATATAGGTAACTTACACATTAGTACGTAGATACCTGCTGTGATCACGTTAACTACTGTAGCTCCCTCCCTCATAAACCTGATTAACTCCTTAGTCAGTAGTATAGGTGTTATGAAGTTAACGTTTACTAAGTCTATTACCTCCTTAACCTCATGACTTAATACATCTTTATAGATGCCGAACCCAGCATTATTAACCAACACATCTACATACCCTAAGGAACTCTTAACAGTGTCAACGACCTCGTAAACACTATCTAATTTAGAGAGGTCTACGACTAAGTAGTTGAACTTACCGTCATACCTACTCTTCAACTCCTTAAGAACTAATTCATTACGTGCAATCCCTAACACCTTAACGTTAGGTTTTGAGGTACAGAGTAGTTCGCATAGTGCTTTCCCAATACCTGATGACGCACCAGTAACTACTACATTCATAACTACACACTCACTTTACGTAGGTATGTTTAGTCCCCCTATCTAATATGTAGAATGACCTACCCCAATTATGTAGTAGTATTGAGACCTTACTTAAGTCCCAACCATACCTACCTACAACCCCTTCCTTAACATAAGCATCAACTACCCTACCTACAAATACCTTAGAACCACTTACCTCTAACTTATTAATTACTTGAGCCTCAATAACCGCTACAGACTCCTCAATAGCGTAGGTATTCAACTTCCTACACCTCATTAACTTAACACCCATAGCCTTAATCTTATCTACCTCACGACCTGATACTGAACCAGCAATCCATACCTTACTTAATAGTTCTGCAGGAAGTACATTAATCACGAACTCACCACACCAGTCAATACATCCAGCTGTGTAGGACTCAACATCTAATACTATGAGGACTGTAGGTGGGTCTTCAGATACTGGTGTAAACCATGAGCAAGCCATAGCATTCACCCTCCCATCACTACAGGTAGACGTTACCACAACTACAGGTCTTGGATGTAGTAATCTGTAATAACCACCTAAATCAAATGTCTGGAACATTAACTTCACACCCTAATCAATACTACCTAACTAATTAATTAAGGTTAGTATCCTGTGATAACTACTAAGTCATTACTTAAGTACTTCCTAGAACTTACTGTTAATTCTTCAGGGATGTCGAGGTTCTTAAGGGTTATTAAGTCTTCCTCAGTGAACGGACCTACCCTAAATATCAGTAGGTAGCATATAGGTGATACCACCCCAAACCCTAAACCACCATTGATTAGTAGGTTTGTTAAGGACTTCATATCAGTAGTTGATGGGATACATAAAGTACTGTGTGTATGTACCGTCACTACAGCATCTACTTCAGGGATCACTACCCTATCTACCTCACCTTCTAAGACCTCAGCCCTCCCATCCCTTAGGACTATTAACATGTACTCAACACCTAACTCCTTAGTCTTTAGAGATTCTAACCTCATGTAGGGTATAGCCCACTTCAAAACTGTTTTAATAGCTTCATCATATAATACCCTATAGTTAATACCTGAACTACCTAAGGAGACATTAACACTACTAACTAACCCGTAATCAATTAAATCATCTAATTCGAAGTACTTATCAGGTCTATACTCACACCCACTTAAGTTTACGTTTATATCACTACCTAGTAGGTCTTCCAAGGAAGAGAACCCAACATCTATGTATGCATCACTACAGTTACAGTCGAAGATTAACGACTCTACACCATTTACTAACATATTAGCTAGTGCTAATGCCTTAGAAGTATTTGAGGTTAACTCAACCTCCAAGTCCTCCTAACCTCTAAATACCTAACACTGTGAAGTAAATGAATCTCAATTTACATGAACATGTAAACATATATGTGGATTCATTATGAGGTAAGCTTATAAATTTACATGGATATGATACATCGGTGATAGCTACGAGTTCGGGTAGGTCCTCAGGTATTAAGTTATTAGCTCTAGGTCTAGTCGTAGGTATAGTCATAGGTTTCGGCCTCGGGTGGTATTTAAAGCCTACCCCCCAGACAACCACTACATTTATTAAGTTCACACTTGATTGGGCTTATCAAGGACCTCAAGCACCATTCCTAGTAGCGTTGTATAAGGGCTTCTTCGCTGAAGAGGGCTTATCAGTAAGTATTGATAGGGGTTACGGGTCTGCTAAGGTGATAAGTGATGTAGCTGCAGGGTTATTCGATATAGGCTTCGGCGATATTAACTCGTTGATAGAGTTTAAGTCTAGGAATCCAGACGCTAAGGTTAAGGCAGTAGCTATAATTCACGTAGCCTCACCGTTAAGTATAGTAACTCTTAAGGGTAGGGGTATTGAAGTACCTAAGGACCTTGAGGGTAAGAGGTTAGGTGCCCCTGCAGGTGATGCTGCTAGGAGGGTATTCCCAGCATACGCTAACGTCACAGGTATTGACTTAAGTAAGGTTACCTGGGTTACTATGGATGTACCCCTACGTGAACCTATGTTAGTTAGAGGTGATGTAGATGCTGTTAGCGGGTTCTACTATACTGTAGTGTTGAATTTACTGGCTTTGAACGTATCTAAAGAAGATATTAAGGTCTTCAAATACAGTGAGTACTTACCGTTAGTTGGTAACGGTATAGTAGTTAATGAGGACTTCCTCAAGAAGAACCCAGAAGCTGTTAGGAAGTTCTTAAGAGCTGTTATAAAAGGTATTAAGTACTCTATAGCTAACCCCGACGAAGCTATAAGTATACTGCTTCAGAGGGACCCAACACTTAATAAGGATGTTGAGAAGCAGAGGTTGTTAATGGCTTTAGAGATAATTAACGTTAAAGGTATTACTGATAAGTACGGCTTCGGATATGTAGACCCTTCAGTAATTGATAAGAATATAGATGTTATAGTTAGGACTTTCGGCTTGGAGAGGAGGCCTTCACTGAGCGAGATAGTAGACTTCAACTACCTACCACCTCTAGACTTCAGACTCCCGTAAGTGGGGCTGATGGAGCCTTTAGTAAGACTACACGGTATAACTGTTAGGTATGACGGCCGTAGAAACGGTGGTTTAGTAGCTATTACAGATGTAGATTTAGACATATATCAAGGTGAGGTAGTAGGTATCGTAGGTAAGAGTGGGAGTGGTAAGACAACACTACTTAAGGTACTTGCAGGTCTTATAAGACCTGTTAAAGGTGAGGTAGTCTTCAATAACCATAAATTAAACGGTAATTCATTCAGGGTCGGAGTCCTCTTCCAATCACCTCTACTACTACCCTGGAGGACTGTCATTAAGAACGTATTACTACCTATAGAGATCTTAGGTGAGGACGTTAGTAAGTATTTGAGTAGGGCTTTAGAACTTATTGAGAAGGTCGGTCTTAAAGGTTTTGAGAATAGTTACCCTTGGGAATTATCAGGCGGTATGCAACAGAGGGTTGCTCTATGTAGGGCATTAATACATAAGCCATCACTACTACTCCTCGACGAACCATTCAGTTCTTTAGACGCTATCACTAGGGAGGAGATGTGGATGTTATTACAGGATGTAATATCTCATGAGGGATGTACTACTGTGTTGGTAACCCATGATGTTAGGGAGGCAGTACTACTATGTGATAGGGTTGTAGTTATTGGTGGTAAGCCTGGTAGGGTTAGAGCTGAGGTTAGGGTAGATTTTAAGAGGCCTAGAGACCTTAAACTACAGTATACTAAGGAGTTTAACGACTATGTAGTTATGGTGAGGGGGTTATTAGGTGATTAGGTTGAGGTTAAGTAGTTCTAGAGTTCTTAACTCATTAGTAGTTCTAGCACTTATCTGTGTTGTTTGGGAGTTAGTAGTTGATTTACTCAGTATACCTCAATACATACTACCAGCACCTACGTCGATAATCTCAACAACTATTAAATACTATAACTATTTACTACGTAATCTACTCGATACCTCCATACATGCACTAGTAGGTTTAGCCTTAGCAGCTACGTTCTCACTAGCTATTAGTTTACCACTAGCTTATAGTGAGGCGGTCAGAGATGCCGTATACCCGTTAATAACTGGGTTTAACGCGATACCTAGGGCAGCCCTAGTGCCGTTACTAGCTCTATGGTTCGGCTTAGGTTCTATGCCTAAGATATTGACGGCTTTCCTCATAGCTTTCTTCCCAGTCCTAGTCCCTACGTTAACTGCTATGGTAACTATTGAGAAGGAGTTATGGGAGTTGTTAAGGTCTTTCGGAGCTACTAAGACTCAAATACTTATTAAGGTAGGTATACCGAGGGCTATGCCTTACTTCCTAAGCTCACTACATATGGGTTTAACGAGCTCATTCGTAGGTACCGTAATTGCTGAGATGGTGGCTTCAGATAGTGGTTTAGGCTACGTCATACTATCATCAACTTCAAGACTTGATACAGCACTAGCTTTTTCATGCCTAATACTACTAGCTTTAATTACGTTCGTATTATCTAAGGTATTAAGTGTTGTTGAGAGGAGGGTTGTCGGTTGGGCATACAGAGTAAGTACGTAGGTGTGGACCCTAAACTATGTACTGGTTGCTCAATATGTGAGTTAATATGTAGTTTCACTAAGTTTAGGAGGTTTAACCCTAAGGAATCACTCATAAGGATTAACTATAATTACGAGTTAGGTTATTTAGAGGGTTTTAAAGTATGTAGTCAATGTGGTTTATGTATTAACTCATGCCCTACAGGTGCTATATATAGAGGTGATGGGGGTATAGTACTTATAGACTATAGTAAATGTATCGGATGTTTATCATGTGTTAATACCTGCCCTAACAACGCTATAGTAGTCGTTGATGGTAAGCCGTATAAGTGTGACTTATGTGGTGGTAACCCTCAATGTGTTAGGTACTGTGTTAGGGGTGCTTTAAATGTCTCTTAAGTGGGGCTATGCAGGTAGGATACTCTACGTAGACCTTAGTAAGGGTAAGTACTGGGTTGAGGAGCTTAAGGAGTCGTTAGCTAAGGCATACGTAGGCGGTAGTGGGTTAGCAGCATACTTACTATGGAATTTAATTGATAGTGGTGTAGATCCTTTAGGTCCTGAGAACCCGTTGATAATAGCTACTGGACCAGCTACAGGTGCTCTAGCACCATCTGCAGGTAGGTTTGCATTAGTATCTAAATCACCACTAACTGGTATCTGGGGTGAGAGTCATGCTGGAGGGTTCTTCGGTCCTGAGGTTAAGTATGCTGGTTATGATATGGTAGTAATCCTCGGTAGGTCACCGACGCCAGTGTCTTTAGTCATTGATGATGGTAGTGTAGAGATTCATAAAGCAACAGATCTTTGGGGTTTAAACACTAGGGATACTACTAACGAGTTGAGGGGTAGGTTCGGTAAGGACTACCACGTAATATGTATAGGTCCTGCAGGTGAGAACTTAGTTAAGTTTGCATCTGTTATGGTTGACTACTACAGAGCCTTCGGTAGGACTGGTTTAGGTGCTGTTATGGGTTCTAAGAAGTTGAAGGCTGTAGCTGTTAGGGGTAGTAAGGGTGTTGAGGTCTACGACCCGGATAAGTACTTAGAGGTTCTTGAGGACATACTGTGGAGGAATACTGAAGGTCCTTGGGCACTACCTGCTCAGATGAGTTTAGGTAGGTATGGGACCCCATCATTAGTAACAGCTATGAACGCTATAGGTAGGCTACCAACTAAGAACCACTGGACTGGTTATTGGGAGAAAGCTGATAGGTTAAGCGGTGATGAACTACTTAAGTATAGGGTTTCTAGAGGTTCATGCTTCTCATGTATGATCATGTGTAAACACATAACTAAGGTCCCTGACGGTAGGTATGAAGGTGCGTTCTCAGGAGGTCCTGAGTACGAGTCTATAGTTGCTTTAGGTTCAAACCTACTCATAGATAATATAGAGGCTGTAATATATATGAACCAACTATGTAACCTCTACGGGTTAGACACTATATCAACTGGTAAGGTAATATCATACGTATTCGAGTGTTATGAGAAGGGCTTAATAAGTAAGGAGGAGTTAGGTGGTGTGGAGGCTTTATGGGGTAGTGAGGAAGCTGCGATCAAGTTAATAAACATGATTGTTAGGAGGGAGGGTATAGGTAATATACTTGCTGAAGGTGTTAGGAAAGCATCTGAGGTCTTAGGTAGGGGTTATGAGTACGCATTACATGTTAAAGGACTTGAAGTATCTGCTCAAGACCCTAGAGGTCATAAGTCTGTAGGTCTGACATGGGCTATCTCAGTCAGAGGTGCTGACCACCTAAGATCTCTAACAACAGTTGATGAGTTAGGTTATAGGGATGTAGCTGCTGAGAGGTTCGGTGCTGATAAAGTTGATTACGTATGTGATAGACTTTCTGAGAGGTATAAGGGGTTAATAGTTAAGGATCAGGAAGACCTATTCGCATTAGTTGACTCTATAATCATGTGTAAGTACGGTACTATGTGGCCTCCGATGTACTACTTCGACTTCATAGCTAAGTTACTCCCACCACTAACAGGTATTAAGGAATTCAGTGATGTTAAGAACCTCAGATTAATTGCTGAGAGGATTGTAAATCTTAAGAGGTGTTTCAACCTTAGGGAGGGTGTTGGTAAGGAGTCTGAAGTACTGCCTAAGAGATTTACTGAGGAGGCAATGCCTACAGGACCTTCGAAAGGTCAGGTATGTAATTTAGAGCCTATGCTGAGGGAGTACTACATGTATAGGGGTTGGGACTACAACTCAGGACTCCCGTATGAGGAGACTTTAGAGAGGTTAGGGTTGGACTACGTAGCTAACACGCTTAAGAGGAGGTATAGGTTACCGAGGTTAGGACATGGTTAGAGTTAGGATTCACGGGATCCTTAAGGAGGAGGGTGGTGTTGATGTCGTAGATGTTGATAGTAGGTATTTCGATGAGGTTGTAAGTAAGTTACCTGAGGAGGTTAGGAAGGTATTGATGAAGTATTCTAAGTACTTGATTGTGTTAGTTAATGGTAGGAGAGTATATGATTTAGATAAGATTCAACTACAACCTACTGATGTTATAGACCTTATGATACCTGTAGGTGGTGGTTAGCTTAGATGGACTACATCACCAACACTAACCTTCTTAACACCACCCTCAGTACGAACTATTAGTGAGCCATCAACATCAACATCTAATGCGGTACCTTCAAACACCTCATTAAAACTCACTACCTTAACCTTCTTACCGATTGTTGAGTTATACCTCCTCCACTCACTAATGACTAACTCTACATTACCACGTAATAACTCGTTATATAGGTTGAATAGGTTAGTGATCACACCCTTTAGGATAGGTACTCTAGGGACCTTACAACCTAAGACCTCAGCTAACGTTACCGCAGTACCTCTCAACTCCTCAGGTAATTCATTATTTACGTTAACACCAATACCTACTAAGACGTAGTTAACACTATCAGCTTCTAACCTAGCCTCAATCAACACACCACATAACTTCCTACCACCTAGTAAGACGTCGTTAGGCCACTTAACACTGACGTCTAAGTTGTAGAGTTCCTTAATACTCTTAACTACTGAGGTACCGGCTATGAGTGTTAGTAGTTGTAGTGACTTAATAATCTTAGGTTTAAGTACTATGGTGAACCAAAGACCACCCCTACCAGCAACCCACTTCCTACCTAGCCTACCCCTACCATAACTCATCTCCTCACAGATAACTACAGTACCTTCAGGAGCTCCCTGACTAGCCAACATATCTGCAATGTCTTGAGTTGATGTACATCTATCTAGGTAGTGGATGTTCATGTTCTTTAAGACCTTACCAACATATCTAACATCATCGACGACCTCAACCCTATAACCTAACTTAGGGTTTACCTCAATAACGAACCCATAACCTATTAACTCCTTAACAATCCTACTAACTGAAGCTTTAGAAATACCTAATTCTGAAGCAATCCTAGAACTACTTACGAAACCACCATCCCTCATAAGTAATTCTAAGACCTTCCTATGAGTACCGCTTAACAACTAACCACCTAACCTCTTAATCACTGACCTATACCTACAGTACATGACTTCCCCCATATCTAAAACCCTAACTATGAATGACTGTATAAATGCTTGAGTAATTAACTTAGTAAGTATTAACTTACGTTTAAACCCCCTACAAACACTACCTAAGTTAACGTTATATATTGATGTGATGTCATTAAGCGTAGTTATACCTAAGTTAACGATCCTAAACCCTAAAACAATTATTAGTACTGGTTTCAACCCTAAGTACTTAACCATGCTTAGTAAGTCCTTAAACGTGATTAACTTGATAAGTGTTATGGAGAGTATGTAGAGTAGGAACATCTTCAAGGTAGACAATACAATTCTACTGACATCGAGTGTCCCTAGGAATAACTGTATAGTTAGTGATGATGTGATGAATGGAAGTATGAATACTGTGAATACCTTCACCATCAGTATGAAATCCCTTAAATACCTCATAATGTATAACATAACCACTATAGCTAAGGTAGTTACCGTAAGTGTTAATGAGTCTAAAACAGTAACTACTGTAGTCAGTACTAGTAGTGAGGTAATGACTACTAACTTATACTTAATCAGGTATTCCCTACTCAGTAACTCCTTAACATCATTGATTAACGTCATGGTTAAAACCTAGGATTAATGAGTTATCCACTAACTCATTAACACCCTCATAATGTGTTGCTAACACTACAGACCTACTACCCCTAAACACATCTAAAAACCATCCTAACACATCTAATGAAGTACTGTCTAAACCTAACGTAGGTTCATCAATTAATAACGTGTTCGGTGATGCTATATATGCTAGAGCTAGTGATAACCTCCTAACCTCACCAACACTTAACGTGTATGGGTTCCTACTACTTAAGTATTTAATTTTAAATTCATTAAGTACTTCATCAACGTCAATACCTCGTCTAAACATGTTAACGTATAGGCTTACCTCATCATAGACTGAGTTAGTTGTGAACCAGTATAGAGGTCTTTGAGGTATGTAGAATATAGGCTTACTAACACTTACGTAACCCTTACGGGCCTTAAGGATGTTAGCTAATATCTTAAGTAGTGTTGACTTACCACTACCATTCCTACCTAAGACGCTGAATACCTCACCACGTCTTACGGACATGTTAAGACCTCTGAATACTTCATAACCATCATAATCAAACCATAAGTCCTTAACTACGACGTTATAACCATCAGTACTTAGACGACTTACCTTACTAACCTTCTTAACATCATTTACCTCACTACCTAAGTTAACAACTACGTCGACGTAATCCTTAATCAACTCAACCCTATGATCTACTACTAATACTGTTAACCCAACCTCACTACATAACCTCCTAATACTGAACATCATGTTCACTAATGAGTACTTATCCATATGTGATGTAGGTTCATCAAGTAGTAATAACTTAACACCGCTTAACACAGCTATAGATATTAACAACTTATATAGCTGACCGTCAGACAACTCACTCACATACTTATTACTTAAACCTCTAAACTCATCTAACCACCTACCTAAGACTTCAAACTCATCACGAACTCTAGAACCTAAGAAGAATGTGGTCATGTCTTGAGGTATGTAAGCTGTTAAACCCTCCTTAACAGCTTCCTCAGGACTTAAGCTGAAGACCTCGACTAAACCATCAACTCTAAACTTCCTATATATGTTAGGTATTAACCCTGCTAAGACCTTAAGTAATGTTGATTTACCAGAACCTGAAGGCCCTCTAATCAATACTATAGAGTTAGGACTTACTAATAAGTTGAAGTTCTTAATTATGTAATTACCACCTACAGATACTTTTAAATCCTCAACCCTCACAACATACATTAAATCTCAACACCTTTGAAAGTCATTATCTTATGTATGTACTTAGCTAATGTTATAGCTATGACGTGATCCATTAGTAGGTCTTGAGGTATGAATATTAATACACTAGCTATGAAGATGTGTAGTATCTTACTACTTACGTGTACACCTAAGTAGTTAGTGACACCTTCAACCCATGATAGAATTGCTTGAGAACCTAATGCGTAGTACGTAAACACTATAAACCCTAACGCATATGTAGGTAGTATAGCTATGAGGGATAGCGCTAATAGGATTATGAAGTCTAACCTCCCTATAGACTGTAACTCCTTACCCACCATACGTAGGTAAGCCCTAGATAACATACTCATTAAAGGTGCTGAGATTATAAAGCCTAGTATATAACCCCCTGTATACCCTAAGACAACACCTAAACCACCCCTAAACCCTGAAGCCATCGGCAGACCTAAAACTATGAGTATCAAATATAGAGTCATTGAGATGAACGCGTACTTAGGCTTAAGTATTAACCCAGATAAAACAACACCTACATTCTGTAACGTGTATGGTATAGGACCTACTAACACCCTAACCTGTGCTAGTAAGCCTGTCAATACCGCCATAGCGATAGAGATCATCACTGACGAGTAATTCTTGAACTCCATCATGAAATGATTTCAAGGTGAAGTATTTAAGTATTGATGTCGTGGTTAAGGACCTACATGAAATTATTTTATGGTGATTAAATCATGTGTTTAATAGTTTAGTAGGTGAGCTTACTCTGGAGTAGTTAATGTCTAATCTTAAGGTTGCTAGGTTATGGAGTAAATTAGATGGTAGTGTTAGGTGTGGGGTTTGTGAGAATAGGTGTGAGATTCGTGACGGTTCTACAGGTATCTGCGGTAATTACATAAATATTGGGGGTACTCTATACCACTTAGGTTATGGTAGGTTAAGTGCTGTTGAGAGTAGGCCTATAGAGATTAAACCGTTATTTCATTACTGGCCTAATAGTACTGCCTTAACATTCTCTACTTGGGGCTGTAACTTCTACTGCCCTTGGTGTCAGAACCACCACTTAAGTTTTAGGAGGCCTAAGGAATCTGATGAGGTGGTCAGTGTTGATGAGTTGTTGAGGATGGCTAAAGCATTCGGTGATGAGGGTTTCTCAGCAAGTTTTAACGAACCTACAGTGAATTACGACTACATCCTAGACTTAACACTTAAGGCTGTTAAGGAGGGTTTCTACATTATGATGGTTACTAACGGGTACTTAACTAAGGACTCCTTAGAGGAGTTAGTGTTGGCTGGTGTTGATGGTTGGAGTATAGATGTTAAGGGCTGTCCGCAGATGAAGAAGGCATTACCTAGGGTAGACCATACAGTAGTGTTTAGGAATGCTAGGAGGGTTTTAGACTTAGGAGGTCATGTAGAGATGGTGTATTTAGTAGTTACTAATACTAATGATTTCGATGAATGTGTTGATTGGATAATTAATAATCATTTAAACTTCTTAGGCCCTAAAGTACCGTTACATGTTAATAAGTACTACCCAGCACATATGTGGAGGGAGCCTCCAACACCTACTGATGTGTTATTAAGTATTGCTGAGAAGGCTAGGAGGGCAGGTATTGAGTTCGTATATGTTGGTAACCTACACAACCCTGAGTTAGAATCTACTAAATGCCCTAAATGCGGTAAGGTGTTGATTGTGAGGAGTGGTTATAGAGTTACTGAGTTCTACTTAGACAGTAGTTGCGGTAGGTTTAGATGTCCTAGATGTGGTTATGAAGTACCTATTAGAGGTCGTTACATACATCATAAGAAGTACTACTTCTTCTGAGGTACTGCTACTGAGGCCTCAACGTAATTATCCCTACCCTCAAAAACCTTCAGTGTTATCCCTACCTCCATACCGAGGGATTTAAACACAGTTACTAACTCATCAAGTATACTCATAGCTATAGCTTCAGCAGTTGCCTGCGGGTACTCTAGAATAACTAACTTAAGTTTGAAAGGCCCCTTAATATCCAACCCCTCCAAATCCTTCTTAGGGACTATTAATGAGTACCTATACCTCTCCACAACATTCTCAACTAACTCCTTAAGCTTTATGAAGTCTATAACCATGAAGTCCTCACGTAACTCACCATCAACACATACAGATACTGTGAATGTGTGGCCGTGGAGTTGTGGTACGTTATTAACTGGTGTGTAGTGTGCGGCTTCGAAACTCACGTTATCAACACATACCCTCACGTAATCACCTATAATAGACTCTTCAGTATTTAACTTAAGCTTAACTAGATCTTTAGGTGTTTGGGTTGAGTGTTGAGGAGTTATTGGAGTTTTTGAGGAGGTTGAGGTCTGAGGATCCGAGTTATGTTGGGGGTGAGGTATTAGGTTCTATGAGTACTGAACCGCCTAAGTACTTATTAGAGGCTTACAACATCTTCGTAAACACTAACTTAAACGATCCGGTACTATTCAGGAATACGTATAGGCTTGAGTTAGAATGTGTTGAGTGGCTCTCTAAGTTAATGTGTGGTAGTGGTTATGGATTACTTACCTACGGCGGTACTGAATCAAACTTAACAGCACTCTACATATTACGTGAGTTCAGCGGTGGTGATACAGTCATAGCACCTAAGACCGTACATGTAAGTATTAGGAAGGCGTGTAAGGTCTTAAAACTCAACCTTGTTGAGGTAGGTGTTGGTGAGGACTACATACCTGATGTGGATGGGTTATGCAATACTATACGTAGGTATGAGGGTAGGATAGCATGTGTTGTTATGACTGCAGGGACTACAGACTTAGGTATTGTAGAACCTGTGGATAAGTTAGTAAGTACTTGCGGGGATGTTGACTACGTAGTCCATGTAGATGCTGCTTACGGGGGCTTAATAACTCAATTCATAAGTGATTTAGACCCTAACATACCCGTATATGACTTTAGGTTAAGTAAGGTCTACACGATAACTGTAGATCTGCATAAGGTCTTCACACCTATCCCCTGTAGTGCATTACTACTACGTAGTAAGGAGTTGGAGGACTTCATAACGTTTGAAGCACCTTACATGCCTTTAGGTAAGCAGAGGAGTTTATTAGGTACTAGGACTGGAGGTATAGCTGCTACTGCGTGGTTAGCTATTAAGTCTTTAGGTTATGAAGGGTTTAAACGATTAGTTCATGACTTAGTCAGGAGGGCTGACTACTTAAGTAATAGGTTAGCTGATTTAGGTGTTGAGGTTTTAAGGAGGCATAGACTACCTATAGTTGCGTTTAGGGTTGGTAATGCTCGTGACGTTATGAGGAGGTTGTGGGGCCTACGTATGTATGTATACCCAACATCAATACCTAATACTTTAAGGGTTGTTGTAGGTCCTCACATAACGTATGAAGTTATAGATAGGTTTGTAGGTGTTCTAGCTAATATGTTAAATAAGTAGTGTTGTTAGTGGTGTTAGGTTCATCGTTAATATAGTTATCGGTAAATACCTAATCACTAACCTACCCAGTATGTCGAGACCTCTAACCATATCCCAAACCTTATTACCGAATAACCTAACGTTCTTAACTACTATGTCTGCTGTATGTATCGTAGCACTACTTAAGTTATTCATAGCACTTACTACTACGTCCTTAACAACGTTGAGTAAGTCCTCACTATAACTCACTATATCGTATGGTGATTCCTTAAACGATGCTGCACAGCTATGATCGTCTGGTGTTACTACCTCTACGTAATCAAACTCTAACTTAGATACTTCAGAAGTCAGTAACTTCCTGAAGTTTAAGTCCATGTTATTACCGTATATGTATATTAACGCGTGTTTAGAGTTGTTGAAGCTCATGACTAACGCCTTAACCTTACCGTAACATACACCCCTACACATACTGCTTAAGTAGCCCTCACTATAACCTACTTGGAAGTCTACCACATCATCACATCTATAGTTGTTTAAGACCTCACTCATAAGTCCCTTAAAAACGTTTAAGTCGTAGTCATTACTACCTTTAGAACTATGTGTGTCTACCAAAGCATTTACGTATGTGTTACTACTGTTGAGTAGTTCCCAGACTTCATATGGTAGGTCGTCACAACCCCTATCTAAGTTCTTAACGAATGTTATTAGGCCTGTCTGGAAAGGTATCACATATGCTTCCCAACCATCAATTCTCACTACATACGGCTTACATGGCTTAACACCTACTACGGTGTTGACTAACCCATCTACGTAGTTATTCACATACTTGACTAACTCCTCGACATCTTCAGAACTAACTAAGTTCCTCTCATGAGATCCTGGGGTATGGAATATTAGTAGGTGGTATCTATTACCTAACATATCCTCTAACCTGTATATGAATCTAGAACTACCTATATTCCTGAAAGGCCCGAAATGTATTGTAGGGAATACTAGTAGTATGTCATCACCGTTAGATCGTTTAAACGTTATGAACCTCAACAATACTTCCTTACTTTCTGAGTACTTCATGAATTCATACTCAATTGGTTTTGGGTCGTTACTAAACCAACTACCTATGAATGCATTCATGAGCGATAGTGGTTTAATACCTAGTGTTGACCTCCCTTTAAGCTCTATAGCTGTTAAAGTCACTAACGCAGCCGTAAGTGTTAGCGCCTGTACTACAACTGCGTTAGTTATGTATGGGATTACATCAGGAACTGATACGTTATTCAGTACTAAGTATGTGATTAGTTGAGGTATTATAGAGGCTACTAAAGCACGTATATAGGATAAGAATGCTGGTAATATAATGTATGAGAGTCCTGAGGACGCAAGTATTCCTAAGCCTTTAACACCTAATAACTTAGTGAATAATACCTCAGCTACTGAGAATGTAGTGATTAACACTGTAGTGAGTCCTAAAACCCTCTTAACATTTAATGTCTTCGACTTCATCATCACCAGGTTAAGTATTAAGAATGTAGCAGCTCCTTTCAGGTAGTTGAGTATGTTCTCAAAATACGTTAATATATCCCTAGACGGTACTACCTCAACTACAGCTACTGACGTAGTTATTAGTAGGTATGTTGTCAGTATTACGTAGGTCTTAGGTAGTAGGAATAACCTCCTATAGTACTTCCTCACTATGTACTCGCTATCCATCTCAGTACTACCACGTCATGACTACTAGGGATTATTAAACTACACGTTTATATGTCTTTAAGACCTTATAACTGATTAAATCGACCTCATCCTTAGTAAACCACGGAGTACTACTCCTAAGTCTTAGAGTTGCTGCTGTAGATGCTTTAGCTATAGCTACTACTAAGTCCTCACCACGTATTAAGTACTCGTAAGTCAGTACTGCAGTGAATACGTCGCCGGAGCCTATAGTAGGTCCGTAGATACCCTGTAACGGTTCTAACATACCTAACTCACCATCCCTTACAAAGTATATAGGTCCTGAACCATTAGTAACTACTAATACTACATCACCTCTACGTACACAGTTAATTAGTTTAGAACCCCTACACATAGGTGGGAATTCATACCCCTCACCCCTAATCACTAACTCCCTACACCTTAAGTCAAGTAACTCCCAGAACTTTGAGTGATTGTTAAATACTACGTTACGTTCATCAACATCTCTTACAAATCCTTGAACATCTATGACTACCCTCCTACCCCTAACTAACTCCTTAATAGTAGTTAAGGGGGCCTCACCCATAGTTAACGATATGAGTATGTAGTCACTTAAGTAGTTACCTACGTTACTTAAGTCTATAGAGGACTTACTAATCAGTTTTAAAGTCCTACCATCACCTAACTCGATCTCAAATACAGTCTCACCAACACCTAAAGCAATAACATCAACTCCTAACCTCCTTAGGAAATCGTATGTAGTACCTCTATTAGTTAAGACTCTAAACTCATTAAATCCTAAGTACTTCAGAGCTAGTGAGCAGTATAGTGCAGGACCTCCAGGGAACTCCCTACCACTTATTAAGTCCTTAGTAGATGTTAGGATAGCTGTTAACACATCAGTACCTCTAAAGTATTAGTTAATGATGTATAAAACTACCTCTCACTTACTGCTTAAGTACTTGATCAAACCCTTAACTAACCTCTCATGGTATCTCTCCTCCTCAACAACCTCTGAAAGTACTTCAGTAATTAACGTACTAGTTAACCCACCTACAGAGTCCTTAATCAGTGAGTATATGTATTTAGAGTACGTCTCCTCACCTATAAAACCCTCAACGAATTCAAGACCTCCTAAAAGATCCGTTAAATCTACATCACCACCGCTAAGCTTATCAAGTAATCCCTCAACAACCTCCCAAGCCCTACCTATCAAATCCCTACAACTACGTTCAAACACTACATCAACTCTTAAGGTATTGTATAGAGACTCCATAAGCTTAGCATGACCATAACTCTCCAAAGACAACCACTTAAGCACTAAGGCAGTGTAGGGATCTCCAACCCTAACAGATAACTCCTCATAAACCCTACCAGTAAGTTCTTCAAACTCCTTACAACACCTAAGACTAAGACCTAAAACACCACCTAAACTCATAAACCCACAAGATAACCCCATAACTAAAGAATATATACTTAACTGTTAAAACATTAAAACTAATAAATCAATTAAAATAAGGATTTAATAGAGCGGCGGTCGTCTAGCCTGGTTAGGACACCGGCCTCCCAAGCCGGAGATCCCGGGTTCAAATCCCGGCCGCCGCACCACTCCCAAGAGAGCTGATGATTTTAAATACGTAATTTCATGACCCCACACTCATGAAATATATATACGTAAAACACAACCTATTATCAAGACCCTGTAGCTTAGAGTCTAAGCTGTGGTACGAGAGGTAAGACCTCCCGAAGCTGGGGTCTGAGAACAGAGTCAGGTTGCTGAGGTGTGCCGTAAATAAACACAGGCCAATAGGGTCCTGCAAAACCGAAATGCAAGCATAAACTCATAGCTACAGGACAGTACTATAGTTACCGACGCCACTGTAAACACTACCGTGTATAAAGTAAACACTCTCTACTAAGTCAATCACTAACCCTACCAACTACAAGAACGGCAGGGGCTACCGCAAGCAGAAATACGTTGGCATACCAATTAACATCAGCAAGAGAAACACGAAACTCTGTAGTCATGGCAGGCAATACAATAGTTATAGATGAAGTTGTAGAGGTTTGAGAAAAGAAGCTATGGTTACTGTCAACAAGACACTAAAAGAACTCTTAAACCTCTCCACAATAAGCTACTAAACCTTGTAAGTCTTTTCAACAGTATAACATAGCTAAAGTATTGAGAACTTGTGTAAATCTCAACTTAAGGCATTATCAGGTCAGCTCTGCAATACTTGCATAAAAGTTTTTATTCTATCAAAGTATACCTAGGTATACCTGGTGGTAGGATTGAGCGTAACTGTCTCTATAAAGGTTCGTAAGGAACTTGTTGAACTAGCCGATAAAATGATTAAGCTTGGGCTTGCAAAAAGTAAAAACCACGCATTTAATATTATGATTGAGAGGGGTTTGAAGGAGGTTTTGAAGGAGGTTGAGTTCTGGGAAAGCATGTATAGAGATGTTGAAGAGTTGAAGAAACAAAAATTTGTTTTAAGGCACGGCAATTTGAATAAGCTTCTTGAGGAGGGTAGAGCACGGTGATGACATACATTGACACAAATGTTATCATATCTTTTGTTGATGAGAAGGATCCTAATCATGAGAAAGCTCTGAGGTTAGTTAACAAGCTTCCTAAGGATAGAGCAACATCTATGCTGACGCTAGTTGAACTTGTATCTGTTTACTCACGAGCAGGTTTAGAGAAGCCTCTTGCACTAGCACTCTACTCTATCGACGTTGTTAAGGCAAGAATTATTGATACCGATTTCAACACTATTTTGAGAAAGGCCCCTACTTATGCACATCAACTAGGGCTTAGAGCTCTCGACCTACTCCACATAGTAACAGCAAGCACTATTGGATGCAAGAAGTTTATTACATTTGATAGTGAAATCATTAGGAAATCGAGAGCCGTAGCTAATGCTCTGGGGATAGAAGTAGTTGTAGAAGGTATGACTTAACCAGTTCATATAACTCTAAGGTCTGTAACAACTTCTGAGGCTTTTCTATACTCTCTGCTGGCTATCTAAAGAATGTAAAGTTTTGCACATGGTCTGAGTTATGCTTTACTATAAGTTTTATACATTCTAAACAGTCTGTTAATGTTGTTGATTTATGTATATGGGTGAAAAACAATAGAAGGGTTTCTGGTCAGCTCTATATCTTGGTATCTTTTACTCCATAGATTATTTACTGGGTTTTAACTGGTTTTGTTGGTGGTTTTGGAGTTGTTTTAGCTTTTTCATCTTCTTTTGCCATTGTTTTTATTGGGTTATTTAGAAGAGGGCTTAGTTTAGTACAAGGACAAATATGAGGGCAATCATTGAAAGCATTGTTGTTAATGAGAGGCGAGGCTTGATTGTTTTATCCACATATGGAGTGCTTTTCCTCCTTATAAGTATGTATCTTGTCGATTGTCCAAGGATTAAGGGAAGTACAAGTACCTCGACAAGTGAGTTCATGGTCAGCTCCATTGGGACAGAAACTGAAACACTACTACTGTATAAGCCTATGAGGATGGGTATTAAGGGGATGCCTAGGATCAGAGTTAATACCGCTAGAACTGTTGCAAGTTCTATGCTTTCCCGGCGATAAGGACATATCCTATTGATGCGCTGGAAGCTGGTACAATGTTGGCAACAACGTATCCAACTCCGATATGTGGATCGCCTAGAGTGGGTGCTATGAGGAAAGCCAACAATGGAGAAATAGCAAATACATAGGGCAAGGAGATTAAAATTTCCTTAAATTTCTTCATACTTTTTAATAATCCCTCAGTCTTGGGCTGGATCATAGAGGGAAAAATCGTAAGGAAAGCTAACACTAAGATGATGTTCGAAAGGAAGGGCTTGTTAGAGACAATAGCACTCTTAAAGTAAAATCCAATAGGTAAGGCTAAAAGCGTCGAAAAAGTGAGAACAGAACAAGGTATTTTTAACTACGTCAGCTAACCAGCTTATGGTGTTTTTTCCTCATTACTGCTTGCTTACTCATGTTGACACTGTCTTTGTTATTGAGAGACCACTTAATAAATCTTAATAGTTCCAAGGACGTGCATAAAAGATCTTTGATGTAGGTGTAGGTTCGTGACCTTAAATTCCGTGATATCTTTGGGATCATAATGTTGTGCTTGGTTGAGATGTTTAAGGCGTTAAGGAAGTCGTCTCTGTTAATCATAACCTACTTATACCCTACCTATGGGGAGGATGAACCTATCACTAGGGTCCATCTTAAAGAGTCTTAAGAAGGCTCCCCATTGGAGTAGTGTACGGGATGCTTCAAGAATGTTTCGTGTATAGAACCTCGTTAATATGTTCATAAATTCCTCCACTGTTAACCTTTTATTCTCTTTTAATGTATTAACTATCGTTTTAAACGGTTCTATCCTATCTATCACTTTTTTTAACTCACTCCTTACATGTTGGGTATGCCCCCTCACAACCTCTACCCCTAAACGTGTTAAACTGATATTTCCGTTCCCACTAACCTCTATCAATCCTAGGGAGGATGCTACATCAATTATATGGGGTAGCATATCAACTTTCTCCCCAAGGAAGTCACCTACATACATAGGATCTACAGAACCTCCAAGACTATAAATGACTTCAAGAAGGCCTAAAACATGATCTGGTTGTACATTATACGGGAGTACGTAGATGCCACTACTCGTCAATTCCCCCTAGACACCGTTGAATATATTTACTTTCGCCTTAATAAGTTTTAGGAGATAATGACTCAATCGATTGAGGAATTAGTAGTAGAGCTGGTAGTGTCTACATTACTAAGCTTAGAGAGGATGTTCGTAGCCTACCTACTATCTCTTCTCCTAGCACTTGTTATTGGTGTAGTTATGGCTAGGAATAAGTACGTTGAGTCAGTGTTACTCCCAATACTTGACATACTTCAATCAATACCTATACTAGGTTTCTTCCCAGCTGTTTTCCTAATATTTATAAATACCTTAGGGCCGATAGTTGGGGGTGAGTTAAGTTCAATATTTTTAATAATTACAAGCCTTATCTGGAACATGATTTTCGGGGTTTACTCAAGTATTAAATCACTAGACCCTTCAGTCGATTACCTAGCAAGGATTTATAGGTTATCCTCAATACATAAATTCCTATACATATACGTACCGGCATCAAGGAGTTCTATCGCAGCAAACAGTATTGTTTCGTGGGCTGGGGGTTGGTTCTTCCTCACAAGTGCTGAGGTGTTATCTATGGGTAAAACCGAGTATAGACTTAAGGGGTTAGGCTCACTCATCATTAAGGCATTCGAGGATGGTAACACTACACTATACATTGCCGGCTTACTAACACTATCTACAGTTATTATAATTTCCTACCTTATGATTTGGAATCCGTTTACGATGAAGTACACTGATACGAAGATACTTCTAGGGTTTATGAGGATATATAACTCAATAGATCGTATTGTTTCGAAGACCTGGGGTTCGATAGCTGGGAAATTAATTATGATGTATAACTTTATTAAGAGTAGGGTAGGTAGTACTCATACAGTGTTTTTGATACTTCCTATCCTCTCCATTCAGTACCTTCTCTATCCATACCCTAAGAACTTATACGGTGTTGACTACTCAATATTAAGTAAGGTTTTAAGGTATGGTGAGGACTTCCTATTAGAAGTACCTAACACACTTATCAGAGTATATTCTGTAGTGGTTGTCGGTCTAGTAATATCTGTATTACTAGCCTATATTTCCCATACGAGGTTTAGGGTTGGGAAGTTGGTAGTCATGTCAGGTGAGGTACTCTCATCAATTCCAGCAATGATTTGGTGGCCAATACTACTACCACTTCTTCAGGGATTTCCGTATGTGGTGATGGGGTTTATCTACTTACAAGGTTCTCTATGGTATACCTTCTTCAACATCCTAATATTTGGGTTATCTAATTTAAAAGGGAATATATTAGAGTTTTCAAGGATTTACGGTATAAGGGGGGTGTTATACCTATCGAAGGTGTTTATACCATCCCTCCTACCAAGTATTCTTGCAGGGGGTTTATCAGCATCAGGTGGTGCGTGGAATGCGTCAATAGCTGCGGAGTACATAGCGTTTGGAGATTTAGTTGTGGATATGGGTGGAGTAGGTAGTCTATTAAATAAGCAGGCCATGGCTGGAGACGTATTAGGTATTTTACTAACATCACTATTCATGAGTTTAATTATCGTAAGTATTAACAAGTTGGTTTGGGTTAAAGTTCTGAGGAGGATAAGTGGTTACTATGTCGTTGAGTAAGGACCTCGTATTGGAGGTTAGAGGTGTTTCGAAGAGCTATACTAGCGGGGGGAAGGTTTTTGAAGTACTTAAGGATATTAACTTCGTAGTAGGTAGGGAGTACATCACTATACTTGGGCCGAGCGGGTGTGGTAAGTCGACATTACTTAAGATAATAGCAGGTGTGGAGAAGCCTGATAAGGGAGAGGTAGTTTTCAATATTGGTGGAAAAGTACGTATCGGCTTCGTGTTTCAGTTCCCTACGCTCCTACCTTGGATGACGGTATTAGGTAATGTAACCCTACCATTAATAGCTGCTGGTGTACCTAAAAACGATGCTGTCGAAAGAGCTAGGAGGGTGTTGAAGATAGTTGGGTTGGAGGAGTTAGATGATTTCTACCCAAGTGAACTTAGTGGTGGGATGAAGCAGAGGGTTAATATTGCCCGTGCGTTAGCAGTAGAACCAGATATCCTGTTAATGGATGAACCATTCTCAAATCTAGACCCACTCACGGCTGAAAACTTAAGAAGTGAGGTACTTGATATATGGTCGTCCTCAATACTACCTATTAAATCCGTGATAATGGTTACACATAACGTTGAGGAAGCAGTACTCATGTCTGATAAGATAATCATACTATCACCGAGACCAGCTAGGATAGTAAAGGTAGTTGATGTCAACATACCAAGACCACGGACTAGGAAGATGACTGAGGTTCAAGAATTAGTAGACAGAGTCTACGAATATGTTAGTTAACACACTTAAGATATATACTGTAATCTAAAAGACCTTACCTCAAGAGAAAGTTAACTTAGTATGTTTGAACTACTAATCATTAAGTAAACGATTCCCACATCACTACATATTTATCATTAGTAATCAAACCTCTTTATAATGGCTAAAACTTAGTAAGCCCAACATCATTTAACGAATTTCCTTAAACATGAATAGTGTTTACGAACTCTTATTAAGGTTCTACATCCCACGACAACTACATTTCTGAGGTTTGATATCACCTTATGTGATTACCACCTTACCGATGGATAGAATTCTAATTATAATATATAAGTCGTTTGTCATATACTTAAACTCAGTAATGAGTATTACATCGTTGGGGTTATCTACACGTAACGGTGGTAAGGATTGATCGGTAAGGGTCTTAGTACTAAAGACTTTGAGAGGGTCTCACTTAATGAGGCTTTTAAGCTGTTGAACTCTGAGCTTAATGGGTTGAGTGAAGAGGAAGCTGAGAGGAGGTTAAGTATTTATGGACCTAATATTGTTGAGGAGAAGAAGGAAAGTACCTTATTAGAGTTTTTGAAGAGGTTTTGGGGTCCGATGCCTTGGCTTTTAGAGGTAGCTATACTGCTTTCCCTTATTATTGGACATACTATTGAGGCTATCATAATCGCATGTCTTCTCGTGATTAATGCCGTAATAGGGTTTATACATCATGAGTCTAGTAGGAAGGTTTTAGAGTTGCTGAAGTCTAAACTAGCTCTAAGGGCTAAGGTATTGAGGGGTGGGAGTCTCAAGTCTGTAGAGGCAAGTCTTATAGTCCCAGGAGATGTTATTATAGTTGAGCTTGGTGATGTTGTTCCAGCGGACTGTAAGGTTGTGGAGGGGGAGGTCTTAGTAGATCAATCAGTCCTGACTGGGGAGAGCTTACCTGTGGATGTAGTCCCTGGTGGAGTAATCTTCGCAGGTTCTATCATTAGGAAGGGTAGAGCTAAGTGTCTTGTGGTGAACACCGGTAGGAACACGTATTTTGGAAGGACTGTAGAACTTGTTAGGATAGCGAGGCCGAAGTCACATCAACAAGAGGTAATGTTGGCGATAACGAAGTACTCCATGTATATAGGGACAGCGGTAATGATAGTAGCGAGTATATATACCTACTTATCAGGTTTAAAGAATGAAATAATCTCTATCCTGACTTTCGATGTAGCTATACTAATGGGGTGTGTACCTGTAGCACTCCCAGCCGTCATGACGATTATGCAGGCTGCTGGGGCGAGAGAGTTAGCACAGAAGGGTGTTTTAATTTCGAGGTTGGATGCTGTTGAGGATGCTGCCTCAGTGGATATACTCTGCCTCGATAAGACTGGAACGATCACTATGGGGTCTCTTGAAGTAAGTGAGGTAATTCCCTTAGACGTACATGATGAGAGAGAGTTAATTGAGTTAGCTCTCTACGCATCTGCTGAGGATACTGAGGATCCCATAGATAATGCAATAGTGAGGAAGGCTAAGGAATTAGGGGTTGTTAGGAAGGGGAAGCAAATATCTTTTACACCGTTCGACCCCTCAATCAAGAGAACTGAAGGGATTGTTGAACTTAGTGGGAGGAGGATTAAGGTTGTTAAAGGAGCACCTCAAGTAGTGATTAACCTATGTACGAAGGCCCCCTCAAGTCTAGAGCAGACCTTAGAAAAGCTTGCGGAGAGGGGATTGAGAACTTTACTTATTGCATATGGTGAAGAGGGTAGCGGTATGAGTGTAGCTGGGGTCATAGCTTTTTCAGATCCTCCAAGACCTGACTCAGCAGAACTTATAAGTAGGTTAAAAAGCCTCTCCATAAAACCGGTAATGTTAACAGGTGATAGTTTCCCAATAGCTAAGGAAATAGCGTTAAAGGTTGGGGTAGGAGGGAATGGATATCCACTCCCGTATATAAGGGATAAACTTCCTGAAGTTATTGAGGATGTTGACTTTATTGCTGAGGTATACCCGGAGGATAAGTACGTTGTAGTTAAGGCATTACAGGAGAAAGGACATGTTGTCGGTATGACGGGAGATGGGGTTAACGACGCACCAGCGCTTCGACAGGCAGAGCTCGGTATAGCCGTGAGTAACGCTACTGATGTTGCGAAGAGTTCTGCTGGTGTAGTTCTCCTAACCCCTGGGTTGAGAGGTATAGTTGATGTTATAGATGTTAGTAGGAGGGTGTATCAGAGAGCTCTTACCTGGATACTTAATAAAGTTACGAAGGTAGTTCAGTTCACCTTCCTCCTAACTCTCGGGTTTATATGGCTTCACTACGACGTATTAACACTAATGGGTATGGCACTCCTCATATTCGCTAACGACTTCGCAACACTATCTCTGTCAACAGATAATGCGGAGCCTTCACTCAGTCCGAGGAAATGGGATGTAAAGAACCTCATGATCTCCTCCTCAATCATAGGGATAGCTTTATTGGTGGAGGCTCTCCTAGCTATTTACCTAGGACTCTACGTTTTCAACTTAAGTAAGAGAGGGATGCAGACCTTCATACTACTCACAATGGTCTTCACAAGTCAATTTAGAGTGCTAATACTTAGGGAGAGAAGGTGGTTTTGGAGTAGTAAGCCTGGGAGAATGCTTACAATAGCAGTGGTTGGTGTAACTATAGCATTCGTAATGTTAGGAACCTTAGGAATTATAGTAGAACCTATCCCTGCAAACGCAACACTCTTCTCACTAGTATACTCAGCAACATTCACACTAGGTATAGACCCCCTCAAAGTATTAATATTCAGAAAAACAGGCTGTTACAGAAGTGGCGATAAGTTTAAATAGCTGTAAACAGTTGTAAATACGTGGTACACTGCGTTGAGTGAGCGGTATTTAACGACTGGCGAGTATGCCGAAATTATTGGTGTGTCTAGGAGTACTGTGATTAGTTGGATTAAGAGTGGAAGGATTGTTGCTTATAGTGTTAATGGTAGGTGGAGAATTCCTTATAGCGAGGTTGAGAGAGTTCTTAGAGGTATTCAGAGGGTTAGGCGTGTGGCTATATACGCTAGAGTCTCCTCAAATACTCAGAGGAACGATTTGGAGAGACAGGTTGAATCCTTAAAGCTTTGGGTTTCCAAGAACTTTCCAAACGCTGAATACGTTGTTGTTACAGATATTGCTAGTGGTTTGAGTGAGGATAGGGGAGGGTTGAGGAAGCTTATTGAGATGGCTAAAAGGAAAGAGGTACAGGCAGTAGTGATTGCATACAGAGATAGATTAACTAGGTTTGGATTTGAGTATCTTAAGACTTTATTCAATACACTTGGAATAGATGTGTATGTAGCGTTTCAAGAGGAGTCGAAGGACTACGTTCAAGAACTTGTTGAGGACTTCATAGAGATAGTTACTTCATTTGCATCTAGGATCTACGGTAAGAGGTCTAAGAGATACAAGGAAGTGGTGAAATGTATTGGAGAGGCAGTCAAAGACTCTAACTAGAACTGTGGTTCTTGAGTGTCGCACCAACAGATACGCTAGGAGGAGTCTCAGAGAGATAGAGGATGCTTACAGGGAGATGCTTGTTGAGATGGTCGAGTACGCTGTTAAGTACAAGCCTTCCCAGGAGACGCTACATAAAGTCTTCTACGAGAAGTTTAGGGAGAGGTACCCATGGCTCCCGACCAGGGTGATTAAGGGTGCCTACAGGGATGCTGTTAGGAGAGCGAAGTCATTTAGAGAACGTGTGAAGAAGGGTAAGGTATACAAGGATAGACCAGAAGTTAAGAGAGTAACGATAACATACTCAGACTCACAAGACTGGAGACTAGAGGATGGATTCATTAAGTTGAGGACTCATAGGGGCTGGGTAGAGCTTCGATGTAGGAGTCATAAGCAGTTACGTAGGTACTTCTACAGTGGTTGGAGGTTGGCTAGTGAGTTGAGGTTTAAAATTCTAGGTAGGAAGATAGTTGTGTATTTATCATTTACTAGAGAATTTGAGGTTAGCTACAACCCTAAGAACATTGTTGCTGTAGATGTTAACGAAAACAACGTTACTATTGCAGTATTTAAGAACAGCTCTCTTACAGATGTCTACAGAGTTGAGACTGGTCTTGGGAGAATTGTTATCGCCTACTCTGAGAGAAGGGAGAGGATAACACGAGGTAACTCAACTAAGGTCAGGGAGGTTAGGAGGAAGCTTAAGAAGCTTTGTGAGAAAGAAAGAAAGCTAGATGTGTTGAGGAAGACAGCTAAGTTCATAGAAAATCTCGCTGTTGAAAGCAGAGCCGTTGTTGTGGTTGGTAACATTGATGAGAAAGCTAAGGAGAAGATGGAGGAGGATGTTAATAATAGATTAAGGCACAGGATTCATCAGTGGAGTGTTAAGAAGTTAATTAAGTTACTTGATGAGAAACCAGTGTATGTTATTAAAGTTTCTGAGAGGGGGACATCATCTAAAGACCCATTCACAGGTAGGAGGATTAGGGGGTTTAAGCCCCTGATGATCCGCTCTGCGGTGAAGAGGGGCAAGAGAGTGAAAGTAATGAAAATAGTTCTTAGAGTAGCAAAGGTAGGTGGGAGAGTCCTCGAGAGAGACGTCGTGGGAGCAATAAACATCGGGTTGAGGTATTTGTACTCGGATGGGAGCCCCGTGGCGTTGGGCTCGACTGGGGCCCATGAGGTGTGGGTGAAGCTAATGAACCTACACCAAGGCCCAACCCTGCAGACCTGTCTAAAACTATCTACAACTATTTACAAATATTGAAAACGGGGAAACGCTCTCTCCTACCTTCAACACCCTTCAACATATTTATATGATTAGCTAACTCCTTCCTTAACTCACTCAAATCAACCTTCCTTCTAGTAGGTTTTAACAAAATACCGTCTTTAACCTCAACGACTAACTCATCACCCTCCTCAATACCTAGGAGGTCTCATAACTTCTTTAGAAGGATTATATATCCCTTCCTCCCAACCCTAAGCTTCATAGTCGAAGTAGGTCCACCTCTAGTTAAACTTAGTTAAGCCATTCTTAAATTCTTAGTGAACTCCACATAATCCGGTTAATAACAGTTAGGATAGGCTATAATGCTGTGTTGTAGGTACTTTAAGAATTAATAAGGAACTTCACAAATGTTGTTATATTAACATGATGACTCCTTACTATGTTGTAGGTAGTTACTCAATAGTGTCTGTATTGTTTCGTTTAGACATTTACTTAATTCCTCATAAGTTACTACTTTCGGATTCCTACCTCTAACCCAGACATATACTACCTGTTTTGCTAGGTCCTCACTCTTTAAGAATCTAATTACTACATCAGCTAATGACGTATTAGCCCTGTAATACTCTTCATTAACATATGAACCAACTCTAAACGTTAATATATTTAACCTCCTTAGGTAGAGTACCTGATTATGTAGGTACTTGAATGTAGTACCCCTTCTGTAATAGTGATGTAGTAGGTCTATACCGAAGAACATAACTGTATCAGGTCTTACCTTAGATATTAACTCAAGTTCAGTATTGTATACCTCCTCAACACTATATACTGCAAGGTTAAACCCCTTAAGTATTAAGTTATCCTTGAATAACTCCTTAACATCCACTTTAACACCCTTCCTACTTAGGTATGACTCAACAACCTTCAATATATCATCTGGTGAGAACTTATAACTAATTAATAACGTCTTAGAGTTATTCAGTAATGCTAATGTGATTATATAGGTTATTATGTCGTAGGACCTAGCATCAGTATCGTAGGTTACGTAGATATACCAACCACCGTAGAGGTGATCACCTATCAAGTCCTTAAATAAACTACATACGTTGTAGAATGACTTACTGTAGTTAGGTGTTGGTACTTCCTCAAGTCTTGGAGGTACCCACGCAGTAATTCCTGAACCACTAACTATTGAGAACGGTATCTTAGCTAACGGTGTTTGAGAACCTCTAACCTTATCAACTACTAACTCCCTCACAACTATATCATTAACTACTCTAGACTTAAGACCTATAACTACGTCAGCAACGTATGCTAAGGCTGTTAACGTATTAACGTCTACGGACTCAGCTATTAAGACTACCAACCCATTAATTATCTTAGGTAGTTCGTAGAGGAAGTTATGAAGTAATACCCTTAAGTCACTACTACCACCTAATACGTTAAGTAGTGGTGTTATACTATCAATAACGACTATATCAGGTCTGAAGGTATTGATATCCTTAAGTAAACCGTCTATAAAGTCCTTCAAACCCTCCCTAGTAACTAGAGGTAGTTTAACATACCTGAAAACATCAGTGGTAAGTATGTTTAAGTCTATATTTAAGTCCTTCATAACCTCATAAAGCCTATCCCTATCCTCATAAAATGAAACGTAATAACACCTCCTACCATCTAAAGCATTCCTATAACATAAAGTAGTAGCTAGTAGTGTCTTACCAACACCAGGCCTACCATATATTAAGACTAAAGAACCCCTCCTCAACACACCCTTAAATAAGTAGTCCAGACCCTCAACACCAAACCTAAACGTATGTACCCCAACCCCCATATCCTGTAATTATAGGGAACTAATAAATTTACACTATAGAGATATTAAGAGACCTAACGAACCACTTAACAAGTTGAAGGTAATGTTATAAGGTTTGATATGCTTTATTATTTGGTGGTATAGTGAGTAGTTCCGAGGTAGTTAAGAGGACGTTTATTGAGTTACTCGAGAAGGATGTAGAGTTTAGGTATGCTGTTGCTGGTTATTTAGGACTTTCAGAAATTCTAAGGAGTATTGAGAAGTTATGGGAAGAAGTTAGGGGTCTTAGAGAAGAGGTTAGGAGGTTATGGGAGAATCAGAATAAGCTTTGGGAGAACATCAGTAGGTTGTGGGAGGAAGTTAGAGCATTAAGAGAGGGACAGAATAAACTGTGGGAGAATCAGAATAGACTGTGGGAAGAGGTTAGGAGTCTTAGGGAGGATATTAAGAAGTTATGGGAAGGTCAAAATAAACTGTGGGAGGAGGTTAGAGCATTAAGAGAAGGGCAGAATAAATTATGGGAAAACCAGAATAAACTATGGGAGAATCAGAACAGATTATGGGAAGAGGTTAAAGCGTTAAGAGAGGGGCAGAACAAGTTATGGGAGGAAGTTAAGAGTCTTAGAGAAGGTCAAAACAAACTCTGGGAGAACGTTAATAGGTTGTGGGAGGAAGTGAAGGCATTAAGAGAAGGACAAAATAAGCTTTGGGAGGAGGTTAGGAGTCTTAGGGAAGGTCAGAATAAGTTATGGGAGGAAGTTAGAGGGTTAAGAGAGGATTTCAGGAGGCTTGAGAGACGTGTTAGTAGGTTAGAACGTGGGATGAGTTCTCTCGCCATGACTGTTGGTGTAACGTTAGACTATTACACAGCAGCGTTTATTGAGGAGTTGTTAAGGGATTTAGGTATTCCTGAGGAGAAGATTAGTGTTAAGGTCAATATAGTTTTAAGGAATCCTGAGGGTGTTGAGAGGGAGGTGGATATATTCAATAGAGATCCTTTAATTGTCGGTGAAGTCACTACATATATAGGTAGTGTTGAGGGTGTTAAGGAGGAGGTAGGTAAGGTGTTAGAGGATGTGAGGTTTGTTGAGTCTATGTTTGGTAGTAAGGTCTATATGGCTGTATTAGCTGTTGAGAACGTCTCTGAGGATGTGGTTAAGTATTTAGAGGATGAGTGTAGGAGGTATAACATCAGGTTGGTATATGGTAGGGAAATCCCTAGGTTAGATAGGTTGGATTAGGTATTCATTCTTGAGTAAGTCTGTAGATACGGTCTACACGATCGGTTATTCTAATCACTCTATAGATGAGTTCCTCAATATCATTAGGAGGTTCAAGATTGAGGTAGTTGTTGATGTTAGGAGACTCCCTAAGAGTAGGTTACGTGGTTTCTCAAAGGACGAGTTAGAGGTCATATTAGGTAATGTAGGTGTTAGTTATAGGTGGTTCGGTGTTTTAGGTGCTTTAGGACTTAGATTCAGTGGTAGTGTTAAGTGTGTTGATTCACAGACATTTAACTCATACGTTAATTACCTACTAACTAGTGAGGAAGCGTATAACGCCTTAAGATTCTTGAGTGAGTTAGCTAGTAAGTACTACGTCTTGATAATGTGTAGGGAGTTAAACCCTAAATACTGTCATAGACAGTTTATAGCTGATGTATTAAGTATTATGGGTTTTAAAGTACTGCATATCGTTAGAGGTGATGTAGTACCTCATGAGAGGAGTAATTGTTACGAATTCTTAAAACTTAGGTATAGTAGATGATTTAGGAGTGATGATAGTTTCGCGCTCTGAGTAGTGATGTATTTCCCGCATTACTGAATGCTAAACTTTATATTATGTGTTTTCAGCCTGTATTGGGTGTATTTGTTGAGTAGTGTTGTTAAGGAGTTAGAAGCTGAGGCATCTAAGATTATTGAGGATGCTAAGGCTGAGGCTGAGAGGATTATTAAGGAGGCTAGGAAGAAGGCTGAGGAGATATTAAGTGATAAGTCGTACTTAGCTGAGTTGAGTGAGGAGAGGAGGAGGATTGAGGAGAGTGTTGAGTTGGAGGTTAAGAGGATTTTAGAGGAGGCTGAGAGAACAGCTAGTAAGTTACGTGAGGATGTTAGTAGGAGGGTTGATGATTTCGTTAGGACTGTATTTTCTAAGGTTGTAGGGTTTGAGGGTTAGGATTGCCTCAACCCTCTAAACTACTACTTAATAAGCCTGACGTAGGTTTGAAAACTTACGTAGTAGTCCCTAAGGATAGGGCTGAGGAATTAGTTGAAGGCCTCGTTAGGAAGGGTCTTTTCGAACCATTACCACCTACTGAGGCTGGTGAAGCGTTAGCAGTGATTAAGAAGAGGTTGGAGTTGTCTGAGAAGGGGTTAATGCTGTATAGGGAGCTTAACTCCTTGATTAGGAAGGGTGTTGATGTTGAGGTTAGGGAACTGCCTTGGAATACTGATGAGGCTTTAGAGAAGTTGGTTAGGGAGTTTGAGTCTGTGTATGAGGTAGTTAAGTCGTTGGTTGATGAGGTTAGGATGTATGAGGGGGTGTTAGAGAGGCTTCAGGTACTTAAGCTAGTAGTTAATGAATTACTAAGTAAGTTCGGGTTTTTTGATAGTTCCTTAATAGATTACGTAGGTGATTACTTAGTACTTAAAACATTATACGGTAGTGGTAAGGACTTCGAGGACTTATTAAGTAGGGCTTTAAAGGTCTTCACAGCAGTTACGGTTAGTGAGGGGAGGGTAGTAGCTGTAGTGATTTTTGAGAGGAGTGTTTATGAATCCTTAAAGAGTTACTTAAGCAAGTTTGAAGTTACCGTGCCTAAGTCTTTAGAGGGGGTAGTACGTGGTGAGGAGTTAGTAAGGCTTGATGAGGAGGTTAAGAATGTTAAGGGACGTATTGAGGTTTTAGAGAAGAGGATTTCTGATGTCCTTGAAAGTAAGTTGTATGAGTTAGCACTTCTTAAAGTACTTTCTGAGACTGTTCAGGGGGAGGTTGAGTTATTAAGGAATGCATTTAATTCTAAGTACATGACCTTAGTTATCGGTTGGTCTTTAAAGTCTAGGAGGAATGAGTTAGAGCGGTATGTATCTAGGTTTAACGGTTATGTAGTGTATGAGAACGACCCCAACCCACCGGTGGAGTTCAATAATTATAGGGTGTTTAAACCGTTTGAACTATTCACTGAGATTATAGGTTATCCAGCACATTATGAGTGGGACCCGACACCACTACTCACATACTTCTACCTAATATTCTTCTCGTTGATGTTCCCGGATGTAGGGTATGGTATAGGGCTCATTATAGGTGCTAGACTAGTACTTCCGTACTTCGTGGAGAGTAGGGAGACTTTAAAGAGGTTAGTTAACATAGCTACCTACGCAGGTATAGCAGGTATAGTAACTGGGTTACTCTCACGTAGTTTCTTCGGTTCTCTACTAGGTACTTACTTAAGCTATGTAATACCGCAGGTACTACCTAGCTTACCAGCACGTCTAGCAGATCCTGAAGCACTTGGCTCAACAATAATTACCTATATAGGTATAGCTATGATCGTCGGTTACTACTCAGTACTCATCGCTCATGGATTAGGATTAATTAAGAACGTAGTCATTAGTAAGAACGTTATCGGTGCTATATTAGAACTACTCATAATAGTGATTACAGTCCTAGGACCAGCTACTGTTGAAGCGGTCTTCGGATTACATACTGACGTACTCGGACTTCTAAGACTTACAGACCCTAAGTTACTGCTCTACGCAACTGTCTCCGCAGTTATCAGCTACGCAGTTATTAGGTCTATCACTGATAGGCCCTTCGGTGCCTTATTATGGATTTTCGATGTGTTAGGGATACTAGCTGATGTCCTGTCATTCGTGAGGATTGCAGGTATAGCCCTCGGTAGTGCTATACTAGCTGAACTGATAAATAATTTAATATTTAATACAGTATCTATGTTAAGCTCTATAAGCGTAGTTATCGGTGTAGTCGTCGGTGCTTTAATATCATCACTACTCCATATAGTTAATTTAGGGTTATCATCCTTAAGCCCCTTCGTACATTCGTTAAGGTTGATAATGTATGAAGTATCATCTAAGTTTTACGAAGGTTGTGGGAGGAGGTTAACACCTATCTCAACAACATTAACTAGGGTTAGGTTAGGGCCTACAACATAAAGTATTTAACTTTAATATCAACGTATTTATGTCTGAGGTGTTTGCATGAGTGATGTATCTACATTGATAGCAACTATAGGTCCTGGATTAGCTGAGGGTTTAGCAGCTATAGGTACTACATTAGGTATTGCTGAAGCTACAGCTTCAGGCATCCCGACAGTTGCTGAGAACCCCGGGTTGAGGGGTAGGGTCTACGTACTAGCGTTCCTACCGATGACGCAGACATTAGTTTACGGACTTACGTATATGTTGATTTCTTACTTCATGGTAATTCCAGGACTGTTGAGTAAGCATGGCGGTGTAATACCCCCACATATAGCTGGTGCTATCTTAGGTGTCAGCCTCTTCGTAGGTTTTGTAGAGTTGTTCTCGGCGTGGAAGCAGGGAGTGGTTTGCGGTCAGACAGCAGCTCAGTTAGTTAAGACTCGTGGAGGTATATTCGGTACCGGTATTGTGTTAGCTGCTTATGAAGAACTCTTCGGGATCATCGGTATGGTGTTCGGTATAGTCATGTTGTTCATAGTTTCTGCGTGGTAGGGGATGAGTCTCGAGGATTTAAGGAAGACTATACTTGGGAAGGCTAGGGCGGAGGCAGAGTTAATCATTAGGGAGGCTAAGGAGAGGGCAGAGAAGATTATCAAGGAAGCTGAGGAGAGGAAGAAAGAGTTAGTTAATGAGGAGAGGAGGAAGGTTATTAATGAGGCTGAGTTTGAGGTTAGGCTTGCTGAGGCTAGGAGGGAGGCTAGGTTAATAGTTGCTAAGGCTAAGTATGAAGTTGTTGAGGGGCTAAGGAAGAGGGTTTGGGAACTCATTAGAGGTATGAGTTATGATGAGAGGTTGGAGTCTTTAGAAAACCTCTTGAAGGAGTCCTTAGAAGTTCTTAAGTCTATGGGTGTAGTAGCTAATGAGTTAGTAGTTTATGTAGCTCCTAACGATAGGAAGTTGATGGAGTCTTTATTAAGTAGATTAGGTATTAAGGGTAACGTAGTTGAGGATTCAAGGATCGGTGGTGGGGTCATAGTAGTTAGTGGTGAGGTCACTGTAGATAATTCCTACGATACCAGACTCGATAGGTCCTTACGTGAATTACTACCTCAACTCTTTAGGGTTGAACGACTTGAGCGGTAGTTCATTTATAGAGGCTTTAATCTATATAAGGCTTTCAAAACCGCCTCTAATACCTGACCTAATTAAATTTATTGTTGAGGGTGTAGTACCTACTAGGTTAGTCGATACTGAGGAGTTTAAGTTTGAGTTAGCTAGACTTACAGTTGTTAAGGATGTTAAGGAGTTAGACAGTACGTTATCGGAGTTACTTACTAATGATTTAAACGAGGTATACTACTACCTACCTAACACGTACGTGAACTACCTCAACACACTTTTAGAGTCTTCAGAGTTAGGCCTACTCTACGCTACCTTAACGTCTAAGGATACCTCAAACCGTAATTTAAAATTCATTAAGTTACAGGACTATGAGGTATGTAGAGGTAGGGGGTTTAGCTGTATAGTCTCTAAACACTTATCAAGGCTTAAGGATGTTTGTGAGGATGTTGGTGAGGATTACGAACCAGCGATAGCTATAGCAACGCTTTACGATATCCTACAATATGTTAGGTATTTAGATAATTTAGAGGTCCTCGGTTTGAGGAGGGATGTAGAGGTAGGTGATTTAGTTGTTGAAGGTGTTAAGTTCTTCAGAGGTGTTGGTGCGTTATATTTTGAAGTCGGTTTAGAACAGATCCTTAGGACTTCTAAGAAGTTTAGGGTAGGTACTTTAGAGAGGTTTATTGAGGAGGTATCAACACTATATCAGCTGTCTAAGGACGTACTCTACTATAGGGGTGGGGTACTTAACTTACTAACTCTCTACGGTATTGATAGGTTGTTGAGGTATGAGTTACTTAGGGTTTTATTCTCGAGGTGGTTGAGGCCTTGGTGAAGGAGGTTAAGAGGGTAGTAGTGATAGCTAGTGCTGAGTCAGTTAACTTCTATAGGTTATTAGGTTTTAAGGAAGTATATACCGTAGACGATGTTGGTAAGGTGTTAAACATCTTGAAGGAGGTTAAGAGTAGGAAGGATGTAGGTGTCGTGATGATTGAGGAATCTATAGCTCAAGCCCTTAAGTTAGACCACATGATTCTTAATGAGAAGGGCCTCACACCTTTAATAACTGTTATACCTAATAGTAAGGAGTTATTAAGTCGTAACCCAGCACTTTATTATAGGAGGTTTTCCTCTAAGGTAATAGGGTATGAGGTAGGTGTTTAGTATGAGTTCAAGAATTGGTAGGATTTACAGGGTTGCAGGTCCTTTAGTAGTTGTTGAAGGTATTGAATCACCTAGGATGTATGAGATCGTCTATGTTGGTGGGGAGGGACTTATAGGTGAGATCATAGCTATTAGGGGTGGTTACGCATACATACAGGTCTATGAGGAGACCGGAGGGCTTACAGTTGGTGAGAAAGTTGAAGCTACTGGTAGGCCCCTATCAGCTGAGTTAGGCCCCGGGTTAATAGGTTCTATATATGACGGTCTTCAAAGACCTGAGTTAGTTATTGGTGAGTTAACAGGTAGTATATTCATTAAGAGGGGTGTTAAGGTAAATGCCTTAGACAGGAGTAGGAAGTGGGTGTTTAGGAGGTCTAAAGAACTCCACATAGGTGATAAGGTCGTTGGTGGTGATGTTATCGGTTCAGTAGCTGAGACACCTATAGTTGAGCATAGGATTATGGTACCACCGAACATTAAGGGTGTGTTAGAGTGGGTTGCTAGTGATGGTGAGTATAGTATTGAGGACGTCGTTGCTACGGTAACCTCAGGTAGTAGTAGGTATGAGGTTAAGTTATATCAGGTCTGGCCTGTTAGGACCCCACGCCCCTATAAGGAGAAGTTACCGCCTTCAGAACCCTTAGTAACTGGTAAGAGGGTTATAGACCTGATATTCCCGATCGCTAAGGGCGGTAAGGCAGCAGTACCCGGCGGCTTCGGGACTGGTAAGACTGTGATGCTACAGTCACTTGCTAAGTGGAGTCACGCAGATATCGCTGTATTCGTAGGTTGTGGTGAGAGAGGTAATGAGATGTCTGATGCTTTGAAGAGTTTCAGGGAGTTATTCGATACGAGGAGGGGTAGGCCTATGATGGAGAGGTCTGTATTCATAGCTAACACCAGTAATATGCCTGTAGCTGCACGTGAGAGTAGTGTATTATTAGGTGTGACCATAGCTGAGTACTTCAGGGATCAAGGTTATGACGTACTATTAGTTGCTGACTCAACTAGTAGGTGGGCTGAGGCTATGAGGGAGATCAGTGGTAGGATGGAGGAAATGCCTGGTGAGGAGGGATTCCCAGCATACTTAGCTAGTAGGTTAGCAGATTTCTATGAGAGGGCTGGTAGGGTAGTAACTCTAGGGTCTCCTGAGAGGGTAGGTAGTGTAACTATATTCGGCGCTGTCTCACCACCCGGTGGTGATTTTAGTGAACCAGTCGTTAGGAATACTTTAAGGTATATACAGTCACTATACGCTCTAGATTACGAGTTAGCTACGCGTAGGCACTTCCCAGCCGTCAGCTGGCTCATGAGCTATAGCTTATACGTAGACTTCGTTAGGGAGTATATGGATGAGGTGAGTAGTAAGAGGTGGTCTGAAGGTAGGAGTTTATTCCTTAAGATACTTCAGAGGGAGTCTGAGTTATTAGATATTGTTAGGTTGGTAGGTCCTGAAGCACTTCCTGAGGAGGATAAGTTACTACTTGATGTTGCTAGGATGATTAGGGAAGCATTCCTACAGCAGAATGAGTACGACCCTAACGATGCTTACTCACCGCTTGAGAAGGGCTTCATAATAATGAATGCTATTACTGAGTTCTACGAGACAGCTCTGAAGTTAGTTAGGGATGGTGTCCCAGTATTTAAGATTAGGGAGTTGAAGTCTCCATACATGATATATAGGTTTAAACTATATACCTTAGATGAGGTTAGGAAGCTCTATGAAGAGTTTAGGAATTCCTTCAGGAAGGAGGTTGAGGGTTTATTAGGTGGTGGTAGTGGCTAGACTATACGTAAGAGCTACTAAGCAGTTAGTAGGTACTAAAGGTTCTTTAGTCTTCATTAAGTCATTACCAGGTGTTGGTTATGGTGAGTTAGTTGAGTTGGAGGTTGACGGTGATTTTAGGTTAGGTCAGGTGATAGATGTTTCAAGGGATGTAACTATAGTCCAGATATTCGGTACGTCTATAGGTATCTCACCAGGTAGGACTGTCGTCAGGTTGAGGGGTGAGACACTCAACATCCCAGTCTCTACAGACATGCTTGGTAGGGTGTTTAACGGTCTTGCACAACCTATTGACGGCGGCCCACCCATAGTCCCTGAAGATTACTTAGATATCCACGGCTACCCACTAAACCCAGCGCTTAGGGAACCTCCCTCAGAGTTCATAGAGACTGGTATATCAGTTATTGACGGTATGTTAACCCTTGTTAGGGGTCAGAAACTACCTATATTCTCAGGTTCTGGACTACCCCATAATAAGATGGCTATGCAGGTCGTTAGGCAGGCACGTGTTAGGGGTAAGGAGGAGGGCTTCGCAGTTGTTTTCGGGGCTGTAGGTGTTGCTTTTGAGGAGGCTATGTACTTCTTAAATGAGTTGAAGAGGATGGGTGCTATTGATAGGACTGTAGCGTTCTTAGCACCTGCCTCAGCACCAACTGTTGAGAAGTTAGCGTTGCCTAGGACAGCACTCACAGTTGCTGAGTTCTTAGCTTGGAGGAATGATATGCATGTACTTGCGATACTTACTGATATGACTAACTACTGTGAGAGTTTGAAGGAGGTCTCAGCAGCTAGGGAGGAAGTACCTGGTAGGAGGGGTTATCCAGGCTATATGTATACTGACTTAGCAACTATGTATGAGAGGGCTGGTAGGGTTGTCAGTAAGAAGGGTAGTATAACTATAATGCCTATACTTACGATGCCTGACGACGACATCACACACCCGATAGCTGATTTAACCGGTTACATCACTGAGGGTCAGATAGTCCTATCTAGAGACCTCTGGCGTAAGGGTATATACCCACCAGTTGATATATTCTTATCACTATCTAGGATGATGAAGGAGGGTATAGGTCCTGGTAAGACTAGGGAGGACCACCACCCAGTATTCTCACAGCTTATGAGGGCTTATGCTGAGGGTCAGAGGCTTAGGGAGATAATAGCTATAGTCGGTACTGAATCCCTAACTGATAGGGATAGGAAGTATTTAGAGTTTGCAGATGCTTATGAGGGTAGGTTCATTAATCAGGGTGAGTATGAGAGGAGGTCTATTGAGAAGACTTTAGACTTGGCCTGGGAATTACTAAGCATACTTCCTGAGGAGGAATTAGCTATTAGGGAGGAACTTATAAGGAAGTACCATCCGAGGTATAGGGTTCAGAAATGAGTATGCAGATAATTAAGGTTAGTAGGCCTACTAGGATTGAGTTACTCAGGCTTAGGAGGAGGTTAAGACTTGCTAGACGTTTCTACAACCTACTTAAGGATAGGGAGGCATACCTACTAGAGGTTTTCAGGAACTTACTACATGAGGTTGTTAAGACTAGACAGGAGCTTAACGAGTTACTGATTAAGGCATACAGTAGTTACTACACATCACTGTATTTAGAGGGTTTAGAAGGTCTTAACGTGTATGCATCAACAATACCTCAGACTTTAAACCTCTACGTAAGTTATAAGAATATAATGGGTGTTTGGACTTACACATACGGATTTGAGGGTATACCCCCACCACAGCCGCAACTCCCGTTAGAACTATCAGACCTTCAGGTCGGTAGGGAGAGGATATTAGAGTTGTTGGCTAAGGTCTTCGAGTATGAGAAGACTTTAGTTAATGTAGGTGCTGAGATTGCTAGGTTGAGGAGGATAGTTAATATACTTGAGAAGAGTTACATCCCTAGACTCACGAATACTATTAGATATTTATCTATGAAGTTTGAGGAACTACAACGTGAGGAGACTATCAGGGCTATTAGAGTGAAGAAGAAGTTAGTTGAGGGTAGGGTTTTCTAGATGATTAACGTTAAATATTAAATACATCACTTATAGTTTAGATGTGGTGAGTGAGATTAGTGTTTGGGGTGTAGTTACTGGTTTCTTCATACTCTCAATTTTCTACTCATCAGTATCTATATACAGTATACTTTCTAAGCTTAAGAAGCGTGTGTGGGTTGATGTAAATAACTGTAGTAGTCCCTCAGATGATTTACCTAGGGTCTCAGTAATACTCCCTCTATATAAGGAAAACTTCAAAGACATTGAAGTAACTTTCAAGAGCTTAGCTTCTCAGGAATACCCTAGGGATTTAATAGATGTTTACGTAGTTGTTGAGGAGGGTGATTTAAGGACTTTAGAGTATGTAGAGTCTCTGAAGGGGTTGTTAGAGGGTAGTGGGTTTAAGGTATCAGTAGTTGTTAATCATGGGGTTAGGAGGGGTAAGGCATCAGCTATAAACTCCATGTTGGGTATGGTTCGAGGTGATATTATCGTAATATACGATGCTGGAGATTTAGTTAATGATAGACACCACATACTTAAAGTTACTAAGTTATTTAGGTCTGGTTACGTACTTATAGGTTGTAGGGTTTTAAGAGTTGGTGATGACTTCCTAGGTAAGTTATCACTTATAGATACTAGTCTATGGTATGATGTAGCACTACCCGGCTTAACAGTAGTTACTGGTTACCCATTAGTTAGTGGTGAGGGTATGGCGATATCTAAGGAATTCTTAGTTAGGGTTGGGGGGATGCCTAATAAGTTAGCTGAGGATTCATACATGACCCTCCACTTAGTAAGACGTGGGGGTAAGGCAGTACTACTCAACACCACGATATTTGAGGGTGCTCCAAACAGTATTAGAGGGTTAGTTAAGCAGAGGCTTAGGTGGTATAGAGGGTATCTAGAATGTTTAAAGGATTCTATAGTGAGTAGTACGGAGTTAAACGTTAAGGACGTACTTAGGTTAGTCGTACTATACGCACAACCAATAGCACTAACCTCATTCCCACTAGCTATAATAACTATAGTACTGACTCCAGTAACATATGTAGATCAGTACACGTCAACACTAGCTATAGTGACTTTAGTAGCCTTAATAACAGCACCTATATACATACTCCTTGAACTAAGTATTAAGGATAAGGTAATTATCTTAGCACCTACGTACTGGGTTTTCCAAGGCCTGATAATGTTCTTAGCATTATTACCTATAAAGATAGGTTGGTTAAGGACTGAGAGGACATCCATAGGTAATATAGCAGAGGACTTAACCTACACTACATTACGTACCTTAAAATAGTCAGTATTTCTGAGTTTTAACATATTCTAAACTACACCTACTTAATTCCCTAACTACTGATGGATTTTCACGTATTAACTTATTAACTATATGTAGGTACCTAGCAATTCTTATAGCGTTAGGGTCTATACTAATTAATTCAGTACCGTTAACTAATACGTAATGCTCTCTCTTAATCTTACGACCTAGTATGTACTCAGCCTCATTAACACTTGCTTGTAGTGTGAAGCAGTGTGGACTTCCGTCAATGGTTATAATTATTAACTCCTCAATAAATTCTTCATTACTTCTTAACATACTTGCTAATTTACCGTAATGTGTTGGTGATTCTCTTTCAGGACATGCTAGTAGTACTGTCCCCTCACTACATATCCTCTCATATAATTCCTTATTAACTTGAGGTAAGCATGCTGATACTATATATAACTTCTTACTCTTAAGTATTGGTGATTTAACCCAAGTACTCCATAACCATTGACAACTCATGTAGTTACTCACCTACTAAAATACTTAGAAAGTATTAAGAACACACAGAGTGAGCCGCACATATTACATGACTGTCCTCTAACTCCGAATTGAGTATATATACCTCTAGCTTTTTCTACATCAAAAGCATACTCTATAACCTTATCCCACATCAACTTAGCTCTATAAGTACTTACCTCAACATCCTTACTTAACACCTTACTACCTAACTTAACTATATCACCTGTATGTGCGGCTATCTTAGCAGCTATTAAACCCTCCTTAACTTGTTCAGGATTTGGTAGACTTAAGTGTTCTGCAGGTGTTAAGTAGCATATTAAGTCAGCACCTTCAGCAGCTGCTATCGCAGCTCCTATAGCTGCTGCGATATGGTCATAACCCATAGCGATATCAGTTACTAAAGGCCCTAAGACATAGTATGGTGCACCCTTAGTTAAACTCTTCATTAACCTAATATCAACTACTATCTTATTAAGTGGTACGTGGCCAGGACCTTCAACCATTACTTGAACTCCTTTAGACCTAGCACTCTCAACAAGTCTAGCATTATTTATTAACTCATTAATTTGTAAGTCATCTAATGCGTCAATAATACTACCAGGTCTTAAAGCATCACCTAAACTTATTGTTGCGTCATACTCAGCGAATAACTCTAGTAGGTAATCCCAATTTCTTAGGTATGGATTCTCTGAATCGTTCTCAAGCATCCATGCAGCAAGAATAGCACCACCCCTACTAACTATAGGTTCTAACCTACTACTCCTCACAGCCCTCTTAGCTAATTCCTTACTAATACCTGCATGTATAGTCATAAAATCGACACCGTCCCTTAAATGCTCTTCAACAACCTTAAGGAAGTAATCCTCAGTAGGTAGAGACTTAAACTTCTGAACACTTTCTAGATATGCTTGATAAGTAGGTACTGTACCAAATGGTAGTGGTTCTGAAGCCTTAATTAACAACCTCCTAATACTACTTAAATCACCGCCAATGCTTAAATCCATAATTGAGTCAGAACCGTACTTAACAACAATTCTACATTTCTCAACCTCCATATCAATATTAACTACAGTAGTACTAGTACCTACATTAACATTAACTTTAGTTCTTAAACCCTCACCAACACCTAACAATTTAACAGTACCGTAACGTCTTAAGTTCCTAATGATAACTACCCTACCATCAGCAATTCTGTTCTTAAGGATATTAGGGTCTACACCTTCAGCTCTAGCAACCTCTATAATTTCTTCGGTTAGGGAACCACTCCTAGCCTTAGATATTAAAGTATCCATTAAATCACCGTTAATGGTATATAAAACTAATTTATAAATATGATTAAAACTCAGTTATACTTAGGGTAAGCTGTTAATGAGTAAAGATATAATCTCTACTACATCACATGTTAGGGGTTGAGGTATTAGTTGAGGGTTTTAATACTTGGTTGTGGTTGGGCAGGTATTTCACTAGCTTACGAGTTAGTGTGTAGGTTCCCGACGTTGGATGTAGTTGTTGTTGAGCCTTTAGGAAGTGTTGGTGGTTTACTTAGGAGTGAGGTGGTTAACGGCTTTGTAGTTGATGTTGGTGGTAGTCACGTGATCTTTTCTAGGGATGGGTTAATACTTAATAAGATACTTAACTTCCTTAAAGGTAATTACGTCAGACATCATAGGTCGTCATATGTGTTAATAAGTAATTACTTAGTACCCTACCCTATAGAGAATGGGTTGTACGTACTACCGCCTGAGGTTAGGGCTGAGGTATTGATAGATTTTATAGAGGTTCTTAAATCCTTAAGTGATTCTTGGAGGCCTAAGAACTTCCTCGAATGGATTTACGGTTTCTTCGGTAGGTGGATTGCTAATAACTACTTAATACCTTACAATTTAAAGGTCTGGAAGAGGCCTTTAAACGAGTTAAGTGTTGATTGGGTGTTCATACCTGGTAGGTTACCAGTACCTGATTGGAGGGATGTTGTTAGGGCTGCAGTAGGTGTTAGGACTGAAGGTTATTTAGAACAAGTTAATTTCTATTACCCATTAACTGGAGGTATTCAAGCACTCCATAACTCACTACTTAATCAATGTTTGAACCTAGGTGTTAAGGTATTAACTAATTTTAAGTTAGTTAGTATTAGGAGGGTTGGTGATGAGTACTTAGTAAATAATGAGTTAAGGTTTGATAAGGTCTTCAACACATTACCACTACCTGAGTTATTTAATGTTTTAGAACCTCCTGAAGGTATTATCAGAGTTGTTGATGAGTTAGATTATAACTCAGTAGTTATTACTGCAGTAGCTTTGAGGAGGGAAGCACCTAACCATCACTGGGTCTACATACCTAGAGATGATGTGATTTTCCATAGGTATGCATGGATATCTAACTACAGCCCCTACAACGTACCTAAAGGCTACTCACTACTAATTACTGAAACCACGTTAAGACCTGATAGTTATGTAGATATTGAGGGGTTGACTCATAGGGTTGTTGATGACTTAATTAGACTTGATGTGATACGTGGTGATGAGGTAGTATTTACTAAGTCATGGATTCATAAGTATGGATACCCAATCTACCGTTTAAACCATAATGAGGTTAGGGTTGAGTTAATGAGTTACTTAGATGGGTTAGGTATTAAGTCTGTAGGTAGGTGGGGTAGTTGGCATTACTGGAATATTGATAGGGTCTATAGTGAGGTTGTTAAATTAGTTGGAGGTCTCACACTAACCTACTAACCCAACACTCCTTAATACCTCCTTAATCTCATCCCTAACCCCACTACCTACTGGGAGTAGTGGGATTCTCGGATAACCTGCAGGTATACCCCTAAGCTCTAATGCTGTCTTAACTCTTGCAGGCATATCATGTTGGCCGACAACCCTCCATATAGGTAGTAGCTTATTATGTATTTTAAGTGCCTCCACATACCTACCCTCCCTAACTAACTCATACAGTTCTACACATAGTTCTGGGGCTACAGTACATATAGCTGCTATAGCACCTCTAGCACCTAGTACGAATGACGGGTATAGGAGGTCGTCTATAGCTGACATCACAGAGAGTTTATCACCTACAGCTCTTATAATATCTGCTAAACCGCTAATATCACCTCTACTCTGCTTAATACCTACTAATAACTTAACATCGTTAGCTAACCTAACTATGACGTTCAGAGGTACTGGTGTCTGAGGTATTACGTTATATATAGTTATAGGTATGTTTAACACCTCAGCAATAGTTTTAAAGTACCTGTATAGTCCTTCCTCAGACGGTGTGAATATGTAGTGTGGTGGTGTTATCATTAAGACATTAACTCCAGCATCCTTAGCTAACCTACCATAAGTTAACGCTTGATTTAAGGAATTAACTATAACACCAGCAACTACTAATACCTTACCACCTACAGCCCTAACAGCAACATCACATACTCTTGAGTACTCATCAGGTAGTAATGCGTAGCCCTCACCAGTACTACCACATACAGCTATACCATTAACACCTACACTTAAGTACCACTTAATTAAATCCTTAAGTAACTCCTCATTAAGTGATCCGTCAACATTGAATGGTGTCGGTATAGGCGGGATGATACCCTCTAACTTAAGCATTAAATCACCGAGGAAATAACTGTTTAAGTAATTAAATTTTTTAATCGAGATTGACTGAACTATACATATAGCTTTATTAATTATTTAACGTAAGTGTTAACGTATGTCGGACTTAAGACGGGGAAGGTTTGGTAAACTTAGGCCTAAATACCTTGACTCCCTATTAACTGGTAAGAGATTTGGTAAACTTAGGAGTGTAAGTTATGGGTGTGAGGGTAAGGATTAAGTTAAGGTATAAGAGTAGGGAGGTTATAACTTCAGCACTTGTTAACACTGGTTATGAAGGTATTACACCGGAGATACACCTACCTTTAGCTTTAGCTAGAAGGCTTGGTTACTCTTTCGAGAATGTAAGGATTGAACGATATGTTGTTGTAGGTGGTGAGGTAAATGTATTAAGGCTTGGGCAGGTATATGTAGCCCTCGATGTCGAAGGTTTTAACCGTGATGTCTTAGCTAACGTAATCTGTACTCCGGGGGAGTATGAGGTCATAATAAATGATGTACTTGCTGAGGAACTTGGGATAGAGATAGTAGCTCCAAGAAGAGGTTTGTGGAGGATTAAGGGTGAGGGAGGGGTTAGAGAAAGTGTTAAGCCGATGTTCTGGTTAGAGTAGTTTGTACCTACATGATCTTTGGTTCTGCAGGATTAGGTGGTTTAACCCCTAGTTAGTAGGGGTTCTTATCAGGTTGGTAACCGCCTCATCACTACTCATATCCCCGAAAACTCATCATCGTTAAAGTTACTTTGTGAAAGTTTTTAGGGTTTTCACTGTTAATCACTTTATGGGGTGTGGGGATGAGTGCTCAGATACGTGAGGTTCGTGGTGTGAGGAAGGTTGCTGAGATTAGCTTACATAGCCATATTAAGGGTTTAGGTCTTGATGAACGTGGCGTACCTTTACCTGTAGCTGATGGTTTTGTAGGTCAGGTTGAGGCTAGGAAGAGTGCTGCGTTAGTTGTTGAGCTTGTTAGGCAGGGTAGGATGCAGGGTAAGGGTGTCTTACTAGTCGGTCCTCCAGGTACTGGTAAGACTGCATTGGCTTACGCTATAGCTAGGGAGCTTGGTGAGGATACCCCGTTCGTAGCTCTACATGCTTCTGAGATATACTCACTTGAGGCTAAGAAGACTGAGGTCTTGATGAGGGCTGTTAGGAAGTCTATGGGTATTAGGATTAGGGAGGTTAGGAAGGTTTACGAAGGTGCTGTTAAGGATATCAAGATCGCTTATGGTAAACACCCCTTCAACCCATATGTTAGGATGCCTAAGGAGGCTAGGATAACATTAGCTACTAAGGATGATAACCTGACGTTAACACTTGGTGAGGAGTTAGTATCTCAGTTGATTAGGTTAGGTATTAAGAGAGGTGATTTAATATGGATAGATGCTGAGACCGGGCTGATTCATAAGGTTGGGAGGGTTAAAGGTGTTGAGAAGGCTAAGTACTATGACGTAGATGTTTGGGAGGTTGCTGAGGAATTACCTAGCGGTCCTGTTAGGAAGGAGAAGGAGATTGTTAGGGTTTTAACATTTAATGATTTAGACTTAGCAGTAGCTTCTCAGAGGGTATCGATTATAGGTTTCTTAGGTCTTGAGCTGGAGAAGGAGGTTGATGAGGAGGTTAGGAGGTCTGTTAACTCACAGGTTAAGAAGTTAATTGATGAGGGTAGGGCTGAGTTAGTACCTGGTGTCTTATTCATAGATGACGCACATATGCTGGACTTAGAATCATATGCATTCCTATCTAAGATTATGGAGAGTGAGTTCTCACCACTGATAATAATGGCTACTAATAGAGGTATTACTAAGATCTACGGGACTGATATTGAGTCACCCCACGGGGTACCGCTAGATATACTTGATAGACTACTCATAATACCTGTAAGACCTTACAATAAGGATGAGATTAGGGAGATTATTAAGGTGAGGGCTGAGGAAGAGGAAGTAACGTTATCTAAGGATGCGTTAGAACTACTAGCAGATTTAGGAGTTAAGTACAGTTTAAGATATGCGATACAGTTACTAAGACCTGCAAGTATAGTAGCTTCGAGGAAGGGTAAGTCGGAAGTAGGTGTTGATGATGTAGAGGAAGTCAGTAAGTTATTCATAGATACTAAGAGAAGTATAGAATTCATAAAGGAATTTGAGGAGAAGTTACTGAAGTAATGGTATTTTAAATCTCGTACATCCACGTAAAACCACTATATACTAAAACATTTTAAGTAACTAATCCCGACATAAAAATTTTAATCCACTAAACAAAGTCTTTAGAGGGTTTAATGAGTGAGTCAAGTAGTTCTCAAATTAAGTTAGGTGCTAGACCTATTGAGGTCGTTGATAAGATCCCAACACCTGAGGAAGTGTTTAAACTCTCTAAGATTGGTTGGAAGGAGATATTCCTCGTGTTAATGGGTCCAGCATTCATAGCTACTGGTGATGCCTTCGGTTCTGGTGAGTGGTTAATGATCCCAGCATTTACTGTTAGGTATGGTTGGGGCATGGCATGGGCTATATGGTTGTTAGTCCTTTGTCAAGCTGTATATCAGATTATGTGGGCTAGACTCATAGTCATCTTCGGTGAGATACCAGCTATATTCTTCTCAAGACTTCCTGGAGGCCCTAAATTCTGGAGTTGGTTTGTAGCTATTAACCACGCAGCTAGGGTTGCATGGCCTGGATGGGCTATGGGTGCTGCTACAGCAGCTGCAGCAATGATCTTAGGTAGGATTCCAGGAGCTACTGACGCACCATTCGTTAGGGGTGTTGCCGCAGCACTATTCTTCCTAGTACTACTGACGTTACTCTTCGGAGGTAAGGTTGAGAGGGTTTTAGAGGCTGTTGAGACAGCATTAACTCTCTTCATAGTCTTCGCATTACTCTTCATAGTACTACCACTAACTATAAAGATGGAGGTACTTAAGGAGTTCGCAGTAGGTTTAGTAAGTATTGGGTATATACCACACGGAGTTGATATACTGTTACTAGGTGGTTTCGTAGGTTATGTAGGTAGTGCTATGGCTCATAACTGGTATAACGTAGTTTACTATAGGGATAAGGGTTATGGTATGGGTTCTGCAGTTGGTTACATACCCAGTGCTATAGGTGGTGTTAAGGTATATGTAAGTCCTATAGGTAAGTTCCCTAAACCAACACCTGAGAATGTAGCTACTGTTAAGAAGTGGATGAGGATAGTAACACTGGATCAGATGTTGATATACTTTACAATCTGTACATTCGCAGGTACTGTACCAGCTTTAATAGCTACATCACTACTGCCTAGAGGTACTGTATTAGGTGGTTGGGGTATTGCAGCACATGTCTCAGAAGCATTTGCTAAGGTTGTAGGTCCTTGGGGCTTCTACCTCATATCATTTATAGGATTCTCAATACTATTCACAACACAGTTAATGTTAAGTGATAACCTGTCTAGAAATATAATTGAGATATTCTGGAGTACTTCTGAAGGTGTTAGGAGGTGGGCTAAAGGCGATATTAGGAGGTTATACTACACATTACTAGTTGCCTATATAATCTTCGCAGTAATTATCATATGGTCAGGTATGGAACCACTCCTAGTACTACTAATATCTGCTAACGTCCCACACTTCATGGCCTTCTGGGCAATACCTGCGTTAATATACATTAACGAGAAATTACTGCCTAAAGAGTATAGATCACCTAGGTGGATGTATATATTCCCAGCTATAATGTTCGTATTCAGTGCTGTAATATTCGTAGGGTTAGTACTGTATTACGGATTCGGAATTAAGATCTTCTAACCTAAACTTTTTAACACGTTAACTTTATAACATTAATAAGATATTAACTTAAATATGAATATAGTTTTGGTGTATGTCTTGAAACATAGGGCTTGTTTACTTAAGGAATTTAGTAAGCCTTTAGTTATTGAGGAGGTCCAAACACCTACCCTAAAACCTTACGAGGTCTTAATTAAGGTCTTAGCTGCTGGTATCTGTCATTCAGACCTACATTTATGGTTAGGTGATTTCGTACCTCAAGGACTCCCTAAGAAGTTACCTATAGTTCTATCTCATGAGGTTGTCGGTGAGGTTGTAGATGTTGGTGAGGGTGTCCCTAGTACTTTTAGGAAGGGTATGAAGGTATTAGTATATCCTTGGCAGTATGTTGAGGAGGATCAACTAACTATTAGAGGTTTTACTCAGTTAGCTAGGAAGAGGTTGAGGTTAGGTATTGATGTTGATGGAGGTCTTCAGGAGTACTTAGTCAGTAATTATAAGTTCTTAGTAAGTGTTGAAGGTTTTGAGGATATACCTGCGTTAGCACCTCTAGGATGTGCTGCATTAACTACTTATAGAGCTGTTAAGAAGGCTGAGGTATTTGTAGGACCTGATGACTACGTAGTGTTAGTTGGTTTAGGTGGTTTAGGTTCTTACGCGGCTCAGTGGATTAAGTTGTTAATGCCTTACACACGATTAGTAGGTGTTGATGTGAGGGATGAAGCTATAGAGTTCGTGTCTAAGGTAGTTAATGTTGATGTAGCTATAAATGCGTCTAAGGAAGACCCTACTAAGGTATTGAATGAGTTAACAGGTGGTTTAGGTGTTAAAGCAGTTATAGACTTAGTCGGTAGTCCTGAAACAGTCTCTAAATACGTAAATATCGTGGATACGTTAGGGATTTACGTATTAGTAGGTCATATGGGTAGGGTTGAAGTACCTATACCTAGGCCTAGGATCATACGTAACGAGATCACGGTAACAGGTAGTTATACTGGGTCGTTATCAGATCAGTATGAAGTAATATCACTAGCTAGGAAGGGCTTACTTAAGTATAGGGAGTTAGTAACTAAACGTTATAAGTTTGAGGAGGTTAATGAGGCTTTCAACACTCTTAAGGAGGGTAAGGTAGTAGGTAGGCAGGTAGTCTTAATAACTTAAAATATTTTTAATTAACCACCGTCAAAAGGTATTGTTAGTACTACCTCATCACCGTCCTCAAGCTTCTTACTTAAATCCCACTCAACCTTCTTATTGATTATTACGAGTATATTCTCACTTAACATACCGTAATCAGTTAATAACCACTTACTCAACCCTTCATGAATCTGTGATACCCTCCTCAGTAAGTCAGCTAATGTTGAACCCTCCTCAACTAATACTTCCTCTTCCTCAGTCTTAGTTACTACTTGAAATAGTTGTGGTATGTACTTAACCTTAACCCTTATATAATTCACTGACGACATAGTCTAGTCCTAACTCGTAGAGCTTACTTGTTTTAGGCCTACCCTCCTCATCCCAACCAGCTACTTCGTAGAACAACTTAATTGCTTTCTCAAATAATCCACGATCTATCTTCTGACCCTTCCTAGCACCGAATTCCAGACCTTCGAAGAACCTATCAGGTAGTGTGTCATCCTTAGCTTTAAACCCTTCACGTACGTTGAATGCTCTTACTAAATTAAATGCCCTCTCACTAACCTTCATTAAAGTCCATAAACTTACCTGCCATCCAGTAGCTGCGTTCACGATCTCAACTAGGTGGTTAGGTGTGAATACACCTGCTGAATGTGGTGTGAAGACGAATTTACATACTTGTAGACAGTCTTCTAAACCCCACCATAACATACCGTAATATACTATCTTAACCTTCTCAGGGCTGAGGTCTAACCTATGTATAGGTCTTGTAACCCCTAAAGCCACTAGGTGTTCCGCAAACCTCTCGAATGAAGGGTCGTGAGGTCCTTGTAGGTGGTCAGCACCTATAGGTGATAATGCGTAGTGTAATCCGACACCTACCTTACCACGTGGTTCATGTAATGGTATCTCCCTACCCTTAACATGCATAGCGTATCTCTCAGCTCCACGCCCAATAACTTCAGCAGCCCTCTTAACACCTTCAGCTAGTAAGTTACCGAAGCCTTCACGATTAACAACCATCTTCAACAACTTTATTAATGCCTCACCATCACCGAACCTAACCTCCAACCCACCAGTATCCTCCTTAGTCAGTATTCCCTTCTCAAATAACTCCATAGTGAATGCGATTACGACACCAGCACTTATAGTATCAACTCCGTATGAATTACATATTTGGTTAGCGTAGGATATGATGTTTAAATCACCTACACCGCAGAGTGAACCGAATGAAGCTATAGTCTCGTATTCAGGACCTCCATACGCTGGGTCTGTCTCGTAGGGTCCTCCAGCCTTAACATCTGGTTTACACTTTAGTGGGCAGGCGAAACATCCTGTCTTACCTACTAGTATAGTCTTGTTTAAAGTCTCACCGCTTAACGCGTCAGCTTTATCGAATGAACCACCTCTAAAGTTTAACGTTGGTAATGTCCCGTCATTATTAAGTGGTGTTACGATTTCAGGGGTTCCGTAGGTACTCCTAGATACTGCCCCAGGTTGTTTCCTCCAATTCTCGTTAAACCACCTAGTAAGTTCTACAATTTTCTTCTCATCGTAGAATTTAACCTCCCTCCTACTAGCTCTAACAGCTACAGCCTTCAAATTCTTAGAACCCATAACAGCACCTAAACCACCCCTACCAGCTGCATACCTATGATCGAACATTATATTTGCAAACCTAACTAACTTCTCACCTGCAGGGCCTATACATGCGACCCTAGCTAACGGTTCATCAAGTTCCTTCCTAACCCCCTCAACAGTATCCTTAGTTAACCTACCCCATAAGTGGGTAGCATCTCTAAGTTCAGCACGTCCATCCTTAACCCATAGGTAGACTGGTTTCTCAGCCCTACCCTCAAACACTATGACGTCAAAGCCAGCGTACTTAAGCTCAGGTGCGAAGAACCCGCCGGCCTCAGACTCACAGTAGGTGTTAGTTAGTGGTGATTTACTAGCTACTAAGACTCTATTAACACCTGGTACAGGTACTCCAGTAATAACACTAGTAGTGAAGACTAACTTATTCTCAGGACTTAACGGGTCTATACGTGGTTTAAGCTCTCTAAACAGTATGTAAGCTGCTAAACCCCTACCACCTAAATACTCCCTATAAACTACCTCAGAGACCTCCTCAACACGTACAGTACCACTAGTAAGGTCTACACGAAGCCACCTACCATTAAATCCGTATGGCAGGAAAACCCCTAGAATAACTTAGTTTCAAATTTATAACCATAACTTAAATTAGTTGAAGGTAGGTGTTAATCTAAATTCATTACTCAGTCGATGCGGACTACATCACGTCCTCAGTGAGTAGTCCTATCATCACCTAATAAGTATTAATTACCACCTCTAACCCTTAATTCCAGAGATAGTTAATAAGGTATTCACAATATAGTATTTAGATGATGATACCTGGGTTCGATTGATTTAATGATAGGGAGTTACCCTACTGACCACGTTCTCTAATCAGTAACCTACCCTATCATCAGTGGTCAGCGATGGTGCTACTCATCATGAAGTAACAACCGTAGTTTAACTACTTAACTTACCAACTTACTTAGTGATTGAGTACCTAATAATGTTTGGTGGGTCGTCAGAAAGCGTTCACCACTCGCCAAGACTTGTAATTACTTGACGAGTGGTGAACGTTACTGGAAACCTCCTGAAGAACTTCTTGAAGAAATTGGACGTATAAGACTAGATATTGAATGCATACTTGAGTAACATCCGAATATAGTGAAAATTCTTAAAGACCTTCTAAAGATAAGCCTAACCCTAAGTCATTACCTGACAATATCTAGAAAATGGAGAAGCTATCATGAGTGCTCTTGAGGGGTATTGGGTGGTAATCTAATAATGATTGTGGCTTAGCTCATTAATGGGTATTACCTCTAATTAATTTCTTAGCCTCTAAAACCATCCTCTCTATGTACGGTACCCTGATTTTAACAGCTTTAGAGTTTAGCTTCGCTTCGTGAAATCCCCATACATGTACAGCCCATGCACTATCCCATGAAGTGATGAACCACTCACCAACTCTTTGACTAATTAATTCTACAGCTTCTTCAAGTTCTGTGACTGTCCATCTACCCTTCCTCTCAACAATTTTAAGAATATCACTAAGGTTGTAGTACACAGTTAAAGTCTTAACAACTTCCTCTGCAGCTTTATAAAACTTCTCACTAGCTTGAATAGGATCTCTGTCCATTAAAGCTTTACCTTCCTCTAAGAACCTTTCAGCTAATTCAAGATGTTTAAGAACTTCAACATCAACTTTATGAGAGTATCCCACCGGAGACTTCCCAACTTGTTATATATGTTTAAGTAATGAAAAACTTATCCCTCTTTAGCCATTGTAATACTCTACCACTTAAACTAGTAAATTATAACAAAGGCTCAGAGTTTAGACATAATACATAGCAACAGCTTCTTAGTACCTCACTATAACAGGTGATCCATCTACCTAGGTGTACGTAGTATATGTGATGAAATTAATGCTAGTATCATGGAAACGTACATGTTTAAAAACTTACTACAATCACTATAGCTAATAGCGCTGACGACTCCTCGCCATGGTTGGCGAGGGTTCCACACCCTCTAGAGCTTTCCCTCACTAATCAGAGCCCCGCGGATGCGGCATCACGGCTCAGGCCCCGCCGTCAGCTCCGGGGAGGTACGGGCTCATAGCCTGCTAGACTCACCCACACCCAACACCAAGAGGGGTGCTGGAGTAAAAACCCTATAAACTTTTGATAAAACACCTCCCCGCCCTAAAGGACGGAGCCTCCAACAAAAATTGATAGGTTTTGTTATAAGGTTGAGACTATATATTGTTGTAATTTGCTACACCTCTTGGGAGTATTAGTATTATTGCTGAGGCCAGTAGATGATCTCTTTATGATGAAGATATAGAAGGCATGTGTATCAAATGGGATGAGAGGATGTCTTTAACAACGTGTAGTAACGCTAGTGGGGTAAGGTCGGGTAGGTAATTATACGAAGACTAAGACTTACTAAACATCCTAAATTCTGGGTTGAGATTCTAAAGCTAAACTATTAGTTGTGGGTAGGGTCTGTAGGTAATCTAAATACATTTATGAAAATAACGATAGTTAGACTGATACTAGATTCGTAGGGGATTTAATAAAGTCTTCTCATCTATAATCCCACCACATAGTGTTTGTAGACCTAATAACTCATAGAATCGAGTTGGGAGTTCTATAAATAGAATATTATGTAAAACTTTATGAAATCTAGAATGTATGAAATATCTTCCATAGGGAGTCAATATAATGAGATCTAATATTTTGAATTAAGTAATGAGTCAAGAAGTCAGTAGAGGATATACTTAATATTAGGTATTTTCCTTCAGTCCATAAAACAGGATAATACTTACACGTCTTTAACTAAAACAACTACCTCGGAGGGGTTTTAAGGGGGTTGAGGAAGTTATGTTGAGGTATCTCGAACTAGATATATGTTAAGGGGTTCGGAGGTCTACACAGTAATAGGTGGGTAGCGTATCACCGGTCCCAGCTCCTTATATCATTTCATTAAATTACTTAAGTTTCGTAACGTATCTACCTACATTAAAGGTGTGGTTACTTGAAGTGGTATTACTGGGTTGGTGTTGTAGTCTTCGTAGTTCTAGGGATAACTACTCTAATACCAGCATCAGCAAGTAAACCATCACTTCTAGGCTACTACGCACACTGCCCCTTCACACCTGTAAGCACGATGATCTGTTGGGTAATAGCTGGAGTGATATACTGGTTTGGGAGTAAGAGGGTAACATGAGTTAGTCTTAGATGTCTGACGCCCAACAACACAGTGTTTAAGTACTAGATGTTAAACTCTCGTCCTCAACTACCCTGGGTTATTAATGCTTATTGATTAACTATACATTAATTGAGGTTAGGTTGTATGTGTAGGTGGTTTATGTAGAGCTATTTAAAAATGTTTAGTGTTTGAATGTGTGGGTTGTGTTTTAGATTATGGAGGTTTTACGTCTCTGAATTTCACATCAGCTGATTCCCCACCAATACCCCAGTTCTCCTTAGGTACTTCCTGAATGATTACTTCAACAGCTTGTGACGGTATTCCAAGCTCCTCAAACACCTTAGTTATACCCTTAACGATTCTTACCTTAGCCTCCCTAGAAACACCACTCCACATATACACATGGACTACAGGCATTTAGACCCTAAAAGTATTGTACTGAATAATCTATAAATTACTTATAATTACAAATGAGATTATTTGATGAAGTTAAAATGAAGTTTAAGGTTATGGAGGTTAATAAGTGTTGATGAAATATCACTTCTCTAAGAATGTGGTTTCTGATGGTGACCATGGTCTGAGGGGTTGAGATACCACAAATATATACCTGAGTGGGGTATTACCTGTATTTATCGTTTTATGTCTTAAATTCTCTTTAATGTAAACTGCATCACCAGCCTCGATCGGATATTCCTTCCCCTCAATTATAACGACTCCTCTACCTTCTATAATATAGAATATCTCCTCACAATTATGCACGTGTTCCTTAGTAGAATATCCAGGCGGTAATTCTATAAGTGCGAGCCGCATCGTCTTAGAACCGGTGTTTTCATGAGTAATTAACTCCTTCGACGTAAAACCTATACCTCCGTAAGTTTCAACTTTAGCTTCATGACTTTTTATAACAAACTTCATGGTGTTATCCCGATAATTTTAAGTGGTTTATAATTAAAATGTTTTAATGGTAATTAAAGAGCGCAAAATATAATAAAATTTTTATATTATCATTTTTTATATATAGAAAATTTATAAAAATTTACATAATAAAGTTTTTAACCACTATTACTATATTTTATTAGATGTGATAGCATGGTTTCACAAACAACTTTAGCTACAGTGTTAGTTATCTTGGTAGTTGTTGCTGGTGTTATTGGTTACTTCGCAGGTTCTTCAGCAGTACCACCACCTAAGACAGTAACCGTAACCACTACTGTGGGTACCCCAGGTATCCCAACAACTATAACAACAACAGTGACTCAGAAGATAACTGAAACAGTGATTAAGACTGTGACTGCCGCACCGGTACCAGGAGAAAAGTATGTACTTAAGTTAGTAACGTATCATCCTAAGATTTACTTTAGATATTGGTTATACGAAGAATTTGCTAAACTAGTTGAGAACATGTCCAATGGTAGGTTGAAGATAGAGGTGTATTACTGTCCGGAGATAAATATAGCGTCGGGTGAGATGGCTCAGGCTGTGGCTAGAGGTGTTGTTGACTTAGGTTCATTTTATGGTGGGTATTACGTTGGTGTTGATCCATTCTTTGCTATGCTAGGAGACTTTCCAGGACCTGCTAGGGATGCATATTATGGGTGGATGTTCACCCTCACATTACAAGACCTTGTGAAGAAGACTATTGAAGAGAAGTTTGGTGTAGTATTTGTAGGACCGTGGTCTATGACTAGCTTCGGTACCTTACTACACTTCAATAAACCCATAAGTAGTATAGACGATCTTAAGGGTAAGATTATAAGGATCTCAGGTGCTATAGCTGACTTCATATCGATGTTTGGTGCTCAACCTACGATGCTACCAGCAGGTGAGCTTTATCAAGCAATGCAACTTCGTACAATAGATGGGATGGAGTGGGGAGTATATACTGAAAACTACCCTAATAAATGGCATGAGGTAGGGAAGTATGTCGTTGAGATGTGGACAGATAGATTTACAATGGTTCAACCCACAACGGATATATGGTTAATCGCCAACCCAACAACGTGGAATAAGCTTCCTGACGATTTAAAGGCAGTAATAAAGACGGCTCTCACATATATTTGGTGGAGATATGCTGAGTTGGGTGGCCCTACGTATCAGGAGGTGTATAAGCAGAAAATGATCGATGAAGGTGCGGTAATAATAAAGTTACCTAAAGAGGATGAGCCTAAGCTTATAGATGCTGCATTAAAGCTTTACGCTGGATATGCTAAGAAATCACCAACATGTTATGAAGCTGTACAAAGAATTATAAAATTATGGAAGGATCTCGGATATAGTGATTGGGCTGAGGGATTAAGTAAACTGCTAAAGAGTTAGTTAGGTGCAAATCGTGAGTGGGAAAGCTGAGAAGATATACTTTATTTTTTCATTACTAACCCTTCCTCTAATATTTTTAGTAGTGTATAGTGTTATTATGAGGTATTTCCTGAAGATGCCGGATGTTAGGGCCTTCTTTATGGCTGTCTGGCTTTATGGGAGTTTAGCCGTATTAGGTGCTTCTTATACACTCTATAGAGGAGGTCATGTATCTTTCGATTTGATATATCAAAAACTACGACCTAAAGCTAGGAAAGTGTTAGACATTATTGACTTATTCGTTGTATTCGTGGTCTCATTAATAATTATAGTGGTTAGTATCCCTTTTGCTTGGGACTCATTTTTGATAAATGAGAGAGATTCTAGTCTTGGATTACTTTATTCACCACCTATCTGGTGGTATAAGTGGTTAGGGGTATTTGCTGTTGGTATCCTCACTATACAAGCCGTATTAATGATTATTGAGGTATTAAGGAAGAGGTAATGGGGGTTATTACTATGAATCAGGTATTACCCTTCTTAATGTTTTTAGTGCTATTCGGTATCATGCTATTAAATGTTCCAGTAGCTTTCGCAACATTACTAACGGCAATAATATTTTGTGTAGTGTTATGGGGTTGGGGTGGGTTAGGTGTCATCTTTCAATCTCTCTGGGGTGCAATGACTAATTGGGTCTTAGCTTCAGTACCGTTATTCGTCTTTATGTCATTAATTCTCGAGAAAGGAGGTATTGTGGCCGAGTTATATGAATCATTCCGTAAGTTAGTTGGTAATGTTAGAGGCTCATTAGCGATAATATCAATGATGCTAGGCTTCGTATTTGGGATGATGTCCGGCGTTATAGCAGGAGCTGTTGTTAGTATGGCAGTACTAATATATCCAATGATGTTGAAGTTCGGCTATGATAAGAGGTTCAGTATAGGAGCGTTATTGGCTGCGGGTACCTTACCTCAGATAGTACCACCTAGCTTAAACATGATCCTCTATGGTACAGTAGTTGGTGTTTCCGTTGCTTCGTTATTTGCTGGTGGTTTCATAATTAGCATTATAATGACAGCATTATTCCTTGTGTATGTTATTATATGGACTCAATTAAACAAAGATAAAGTACCTATAGTAAGAGAATATATTACATTGAAGGATAGGTTAATAGCAATTTTATACTTGATAGGACCTATAGCAATTATAGGCAGTGTTCTTGGAACCATATTCATCGGTATGACTACGCCTACAGAAGCAGCTGGTTTTGGCGCTTTTGCAAGTCTAGTTTATGTCTTAGTGAGGAGGAAGCTGAGCTGGAAGATCTTAAGGGAAACCCTTATGGACACTTTAAAAATAACGTCGATGGCTATATGGATGTATATAGGCGGTACAACTTTTAGTGCGGTATTTGCAGGTATTGGTGGGAAGCGCTTACTATACGAATTAATGGTATCGCTTCCTCAAGCAAAGATTACAGCACTAATCCTCTCATTACTCATAATATTCATACTTGGCATGTTCATAGAAACGGGGTCTATCATAGTTTTAATGGGACCTGTACTTGGACCTGTAATGGAGTGGTTAGGATATGATCCACTATGGTGGGGATTAGTCTTCTGCACAACACTACAGACGGCATTCCTAACACCGCCTGTTGGTATGGCGTTATTCTATTTCAAGGGTGTACGTCCGGAAGTTCCATTCGACGATATGATAAAGTCTGTAATATCATATATAATATTGCAAATCGCAACTGTAATAGTAATAATAATATTCCCTGATGTAGCCTTAATACCTATTAAGATTATGCGGGGCGGTTGAAATAGCTTTAAGAAGTGATTCAATTACCGGTATAATCATTAAGATCCAGAGGTTCTCCATCCAGGATGGACCTGGAATTAGAACAACAGTTTTTCTTAAAGGTTGCTCCCTAAGATGTTTATGGTGTTCCAATCCTGAAGGTCAGGAACCCTATCCAGAGTTAATGTATAATAAGTTTGCCTGTCTGCCTGGCTGTACGTTATGTGTAGATACTTGCGTGAAAGGTGCTTTAAGGAAGATTGAGGATAGAGTGGTTATTGACAGAATTAGATGTGATGCCTGTGGCGAGTGTGTTAGGGTCTGCCCGTCTAAAGCTTTAGTTATTGTTGGTACATATGTAAGACCTGAGGATGTCCTTAAGGTAGTGTTAAGGGATAGAGAATTTTATGAAAGGTCTGATGGTGGAGTTACATTATCTGGTGGTGAACCTCTTTACCAACCAGTTTTTACTAAGGAGTTTTTAAGGTTGTGTAAGGTTGAAGGAATCAATACTGCATTAGATACCTCAGGATATGCTAGTTGGAAGGTTATAGAGGGTATTCTGAAGTATACTGATGTAATATTATATGATGTAAAGCATATGGATCCGCAACTACATAAAAGATACACTGGAGTAAGTAACGATCTTATCCTTGATAACCTTAAGAAGATTAATGCCTTAGGCATACCAGTAATAATTAGGATCCCTATAATTCCTGGGTTGAACGACTCCTACGACAACCTTAGTAGGACAGCAGACTTCATACTTAAGCTAAATTCTGTAGTAAGGGTTGATCTCCTACCATATCACAGACTTGGTGAGCCAAAGTATGAATTGTTAGGCAGTTAATATCCC